>Ga0181393_1000465_pt1 | contig 15300 bp, 20 predicted proteins | sample 16SPOviralmetaG_FD_130122 | JGI IMG/M metagenome (GOLD analysis project Ga0181393, IMG submission 130122) | Marine viral communities from the oligotrophic San Pedro Time Series (SPOT) site, San Pedro Channel, CA, USA - 16 SPOT_SRF_2010-10-21 | ecosystem: Environmental > Aquatic > Marine > Strait...
ATTACCATTTCTGCTACTATTTCTGCTACTTTTACCATCGCTTCTTAAAAATTGCTGGTAATCTAAATGCCTCATATGGTAATCTAAATGCAATAATCAATTGACTTTACCAAAATAGTGTGTTATAATGAAGTTACAAAAGCATAAAGTCTGTTTTGATAGCCGTCAGCAGATAATATGCCGATGTAACATCGTTATCAACGATACAGAGCGTGGTAATACCATATAGTAAAGCCGCGTTCTGTAATTAAAAGGAGCCGATATGAAGCCAAAAAGACTGATGGTAATACCCGCTGGTAAAAGTGGTAAAACTGGTAAATTGCCTGGTTTTGACTTGACCTTATTGCCGAATCGTGCTACAATTAAAAGAAGTTTAACGTTAGTAAATGGTAAAAAGGAGCCTATATGCAAACACAAACACAAACACAAACACAGTTAGCATTTGTAGATGCTGGTAAATTGAGTCGTGCAAGTGATTCCTACATACAATATGTGATGCTTCCGCGACTACGAGCCGATATGCAACGCAAATCAACACGAGCGGTAATGTACTATTCAGATGCCGATAGAGCAATCAGATATGTGGTCTACGACCCCAAACGTGCCGCACCTGGTAATAATGGATTGTTGGATGTTAATTCCGACGATTACCTAATATGGGAAAGGCTGGTAAAATAGATGAGTGGTAAAACCAAAAAAGATAAAGAAGTGGATCTTCACATAGATATGGAGCGACTGTTGAATCAGATGGTGTTTAACAGCGATAAACAGCCAACGTGTGATGAATGGTTGGATGAATCAAGCGACTACAACAAGTCGCAAAATGGTAAAGACGATGGGGTGGGGTAGTTCGCTACAAACCCGTAGTGTGGTAAAACGTGGTCAGGAGCCGTTGCAATTTACACGACTGTTCCCCCGACGCTACAATCACAAAACTGGTAAATGGGACTGTAGATGTGCCAACTGCTGGAGTGCAAACCCGTACCTGGGTGATTATGTGTGGAGCGATGACCCTGTTGATATGGACAAGCAACAGCATCGAAAGATGGTAAAAGAGCAACGTGCATACACAATTACCCGAACACCCGCTGGATTCCGTGCAATGGTAAAGGCAGAAACACAAGCATTGATAGACTCAATTGATGCCGCTACTACAGATGCACAAACACAACAACAACTAATAACGCAACTACGCGATACAGATAAAACAGCATATTACCAATGGTTACGTGGTAACGATGCCGGAGCATATCGTCAGGAGCGTCAAACATAAAAGGAGCAACTATGACCCGTAAAAACAAAATGCAAACAGCGGCCGCAATGGGGATGTTAAAACTGTACAACGTCAACACCCGTAAGCATTACATCAGAGAAACAAACTATTCCATCATCGCTAAAGATAAAGATGATGCACAACAGAAATGGAACGAGTATATGGACGAAAGGTTCCGCGAGCCAACTAAACCCTTAACCGCTGATATGTGTTATCACTGGAAGGAATACAGGGATTACGATTCGGATTACGACTGGGAGGAGCGTATAGATGGTGATACGGTAAAAGAGGAGAAATATGATAATAAAAACGACCTACATCAACAGATAAAAGATGCTCTATACCCGGATAACCCTAAAAGGAAGGTTGTAGTACGTGATCGGGATGATTCTGGTAGTGATATGGCTTCCGTAAGCCATATTGATCGTTTAGTACTAAAAGATCAATTAGAGAAATAACAGTCGTATGGATACACAACAGGATATAATGGATAAGGCCTGGGAGTTGGCCGTTGCAAAAGCCAAAGCGGAATATGGAATTGATGCAGAATCAGATCATAATCAAATAGACGTGATCAACAGCCTTCAGGATGATTATTTTATTGAGTTAGGTGGTGATTTCGAGTTGTACGATGATGAGTCAAGTAATTGTAACATCGATCACCGGTGGAATTAACAGTCGTATGATACCGTGGATAACCGCATTAGTGATTGTATACTGGTTGTTAACTCAATTTGCAGTTTCGGTGGGTTTAGGTTGATTGCATTTGATAGTATCAGATAGAGTGGTAATTTAACAGTCGTATGATGCACTCCGTACAGTCTGCCTACATATGATTCACAGCCTACCTTTAAAACGGTAAAGATGGCCCCCTCTGCCCCAATGTGAGTCAGGATATGGCCAATGTGAGTCAGATTCGGCACAATGGTCACAATGGTTCCAAGCGACCTTACCATACCTTACCATACCAAACCCTGTTTTACCATCTTCCTTCCCCAATGTGAGTCAGAGTGATGCAACGGTCAGACCAATGGGCCTATGGATATTATTATATTGCAACGGTGCCGCACCGTGTTTACCATCTAGATGTGGTGCTCACGGTCAGATGCCGTGGGCCTGTGGACCTTTACAAAAGTTCAGATGGTGCTGGTAAAATGGGGTCATCATGCAAAGGGGGCCACAAAAAAACAGGTGGGTGGACATACATAGTAAGTTCCATTTTCCACAACCTCCTTTTTAACTTAACCCATTCTGTTGACCCAGATTAAATACCATAGGGATCCTAGGTTCACATCCGATGTGCCATATCATGACGTGGACACGGATCCCACAGTGGAACGGATCATAGCATAGTGCCATTTGCTTCTCCGGTCCGTTCCATTCTAAAAAAACTCAAAAAAAAATTTGCTCAAGAACGCACCACCGTGCAGAATCTTTTTCCTTTACCGTGCCCAGCATAAATAACTTATATGCAAAAGGAGAAAAAAAATATGGAAACACAAATTTTTGCAGAACGCAAAAAAAAAACAATCTCGCTCGCTCATCGCGAAGCGATATCACGCACACTTCGTGAAGGCTACAGGACCGGTCGTTATGACAAGCCTGTGGGCAACACCCTCAATCACTGCACCGGTCCAAGACCGCACGTTTGGAAACACGGGCCTGACCCTGTCGTCAAGGCACAGAATATGGCCATGCTACGGAGCAAGGCACAGGCAGTATTTCGTGGAGAGGTTTGGAAACTGTCACTGGATGACTATCGATCACTGTGGAAGGGCAACTGGCACAGGAGGGGCAGGCACACGGAAGCATTGTGGATGTGCAGGAAAGACAACACTCGACCATGGAGCAGGAGCAACTGTTACATAGGCACGAGGGCACAGCACTTCAAACACGTGTACAAAAATTACAAAGGAATTAAATACATAACAAAGGAGAAATAAGATGCCAGGAATGAAAAAATATGGTTCAAAGAAGGCCGGCAAGTCAAAGACAAGATCTTACGGCAAGAAGAGACCAGCAAAAAAAACTAAAAAAACTAAAAGATACTAATTGACACCTGCCGCGTAAATATGCATATGAAAACACAGGACACAGACGATGGCAGGAATAAAAACAAGAAATGGACAGATCGTTGCACATCGAAAATATTACCATGGTGGAAAAGAGTATCGACCGTGTTTGGTAATATGTCGAAAGATATCCGGAAATGGATACAAAAAAATGATGTCAGCAAACTGTTTAGAAACAGGAGAGGTCGTTAAGAACCACCAGGGCAGAGCAATGCCTTGGGCACAGATAAAATGGGATTGAGACACGCAGGAACATCAGTACACAAGACCTTCATAACTTCGTCGGGTCCAAAGAGCCGAAGCAAGGTGAGACGTTACGGCAGGAAACGTGTAAGAACCACAAGGAGAACCAAACGTGCCCGTTAGCAAAAAAACACCTTCAGCAAAAATGGCCCATTACAGAATGGACCAGCACGAAAAACTCTGCAGAATCATGCAGAAACAGACACAAGAATCAATCAACAGATTATTAGCACGTATCAACCGTTTGGAATTGGTGGTTTGGATATCCAGCACAGCATTGATAGGTGGTATGTTCACAATATTGTTGAAAGTACTGTTCCAAAACAACATAACATAGGAGAAAAAATGAAAAAAACAATCAAAGCACCCAAAGGATTTCACTTCATGAAGAGCAAGACGGGTCCTAAACTGATGAAGCACACAGGCACATTCAAAAAACACAGAGGTGCATCCACTACATTAAAATTAAGAGTAATCAAAAAACATTCTTAATGACTCCTCAATTGGTACACAAGCATCTATTGGTACGAGCAGAGGTTAATTCACCACCTCTATTCAAAGATAGAGAAAATTTAAACAACGAAATAAAAAATTTAATAAAAAACATTGACATGAACATATTGTCGGGTCCACACACCGAATGGTCCAATGTGGAAGGCAATGAAGGATACAGTTCTGTTGCTATTATAGATACAAGTTCCGTAACATTCCACAGTTGGTTAGAACCATCATTAATACAATTGGACGTTTATTCTTGCAAAGAATTCAAAATTAAAACCATATTCACTTGGTTGGCACAGTTTGACCTAGAAAAAGTAGACTACAAGTACATAGACAGAGACAAAGGATTCAAAACAATTGACAACAATGAGTTGAGTTGGTGGGATTCAGCATACTACAACACAATGGACAAATTAAAAAAAGACGATGACGAAGAACACAGCAAATTAGTTGAAAGGTTAAAGGCAAAAGATCCTTTCATCTACAAATAATATGTGCGGACAATTTAATCAAACAAGTGTTTGGTATCCAGACGACGACGAACCAAAACTGATTTGTGAAATGTTTGACAAAGGTGCAACAACATTTGATCTGCACGACACGACTTTTTATCATCCAGAAGATTTATTTGAAAAAATAAAAAATTCACATGAACCACGCTATGACAGAAAAGAGATTATTGAAAGATATAAACAAGCAGGCCTTTGGAACACCTACAAATCGGGCAGAGACATAATGTACGAAGAATGGGAACAAGAGGATCAATCAAATGCCTGAATGCACAGTGATTGGTAATGGTGCAAGTCGTAAAAAATACGACCTTACAAAGATACAACACCCAACGTTTGGATGCAATCAAATATATCGAGACTTTATGCCTGATTGGTTAGTGGCCAAGGACAAGAGAGTGTTAGAAGAGATGAGCAAGGATGGTATCAAGCAGGTGTATCTGCCTTTCCTGTCGTTTAGGGCACACAGAGAAACCAGCACAATAACCATACCGGATATGAGAGAGATACGTTTTCCATACATCAGGATGAACAGTTGGTTAACAGGAGAGATAGCCATAGTGTTTGCGGCCCAGTTAAGTTTTACAGTGATCAATGTTATTGGTTTTGATGGAGGTCCTGATTCAATATACAGAGGCAATACAGACACAAACGTTAGCCTTAAACACAATCAAGTTCCTGAATGGAGATACGAACACACGTTCGAAAAAATAAAACAGTACTATCCAAAAATAACAATCAACACAGATACTGATTTCCTTATCAATTATAAATAGTTGCGTAGATAACCGTAAGGCCTACTTTGGTTGTACAAGATTACAAACAGTTGGTATTGCTGTAAAATACAAGTTCTAGAACGTTGTATAAGAAGGACAACCGAAAGGCCCATTCAAAATATAACACAATTCAAAAGCGTTAAATTATAATAACAACACACTAAAGAGAGGAATAATAACATGGCTTTAGTAGCAAACGCAGGAACATCAGTTAGTAATGCATTTACAACTATGTTTTCCGATGATGTAAAACACGCTTATCAGCAACTTACATCAAATCTTACTAACTCTGTTAGAGTTGTTAGAAATGTAACTGGAAGCACTTACAAATTTAACACTTTAACAAAAGGTGGTTCGATTAAAAACAAGGCAAGATTTGAAGATATCGTCGTAATGTCGGATACTTCTAAATCTTTAACATCACCAGGTGCATACACTGGTTCAACTGCTCAGAATGCCACAGTCACAGCGACTTTGGCAAACTTTCATGCAGGTGAATACATTCAAACACTTGATGAGATTAAGACCAACATCGATATGAGACAAACATTTGCAGAAGCAATTGGTGGAGCACTCGCAAGAGCGGCTGACCAATCAATCGTAGATGCTCTAGATGCCGGTACTCCAACAAACATCAAAACAACTTCTCAAGGAGCAAATGGTTTAAACAAAGCGGCTTTACTAGAAGTACACGAGGCTTTAAACAGTCTATCTGTACCTTCAAGTGACAGAACTTTGGTTATTTCACCAGCGGCTCTTACAGACATCTTGACTGACACTACGTTAGTTTCATCTGATTCAGGTGTAATTACTAACCAAGCGTTAACAAGTGGTTACATCCCGAATATATTTGGATTTAGAGTGGTAGTAAGTAATCTTTTAACTGCAGATTCAGTAGTTAGAAAATGTTACGCTTTCCATAAAAATTCAATGGGATTAGCAGTCGGTTCAGACGTTAATGTTAACATCAATTACGTGCCTCAAAAAGCATCTACACTTATTTTAGGTGAGATGTCAATGGGATCAGCAATGATTGATGCTGACGGAGTAGTAGAAATACAAGTTACAGAATAATTCTGTAATTGACAAAAAACTAACAGGAACAAAATGGATTGTATTTGTTTTTGTTATGGACAGGCCCTTAACTGGGCCTGTCTTGTTTTTAACGGTAAATAATACTAAAAATAAAAGGAATTTAAAAAAATGGCTGAATCAAAAGTTTCAATTTCAAATCAAGCACTAGTAAAATGTGGTGCATCAACCATAAGTGCATTCACAGATGGATCAAACGAGGCCAACGTTTGTTCTACAATGTACGAGAATGTAAAAAAAGGTTTGATGTATTATACATTTTGGAATTTTGCAATCAACAAACAAGCATTAAACATAACAACAGAAACACCAACAGATAAAAGTTACACAAAAACACACAGTCTACCAGGTAGCATAATTAGAATCAAAGGATTTTTTGATAACCAAGGATATGCAATCACAGATTATTCTGTAGAGGGAGACAAAGTTTATTCCAACACAGAAATATTAAACATCGTATATGTAAAAGATATGGACGAAGACAAGTTTCCTGTATTTTTTATCGAGGCACTTATCGCTAAATTGGCTGTAGAAATAAATGAAGCAATCACAGGAGTTGGAACAATCACAAACAGACTTGCAGAGGATTTCCAAGCAAAATTAAGAGCGGCAAGGATATCAGATGGTCAAGAAAATCCACCGAGAAACATTATGCCTATCGGCACATTAGTTGAAGCACACATAGGTGGTAATTTTAATAGATTGAGACATCCGACAAATTAATGCATGGCAACAAGAAGAATAACACAGAACTCTTTCAACACTGGACAGTTAGGCCCATTCATGGATGGACGGGTGGATTCACAACTTTACAAGACTGGTTTAGAAGAATGCGAAAATATGTTACTGCTACCACAAGGTGGTATGCAAAAGAGAAAAGGTTTCCAATATATTTCTGCTGATCCTGATTCATCTACAACACCAGATGGTTCTACAGCATTAACAACAAACGGTTTTCATTTACAAAGCAGACTAATTCCATTTAGATTCAGCGACGGACAAGAATATATTATTGTAATAGAACCAAAGACTGATTCAGTTGAAGCACAGATGCATATCTTTTACCAAGACACAAGAGTTGCACATTTAACAAACGGATCAGGAGGAAATATTTTTCCTTTCACAACAGATCAATTAGCAGATGTTAGATTTACACAATCATTTGATGTAATGATTTTTGTTCATCCAGACATACAACCTGTACAACTAATCAGAGGTTCGGTAAACACAGATTGGACAGCAAGTAATTTAACTTTTGACTTCCTTCCGTTGGCAAATTTTAATTTTGCAACAACACTGACACCAAGTGCAACAACAGGCACAGGAATCAATTTAACATTGAGTTCAGGCTCATACGCTTGGGTAGATGCAGATTGGCCAAACGGACACAAGAATATGTACGTGGCAATTAATGGAGGACTTGTTGAATTAAAAACAAGGACATCAGCCACTGTTATGACAGCAGATGTAATTTATGATTTAGTAGACACAGAAGGTGCTACAGGTAACGAATGGGAGATATCTGCATTTTCAAATTTACCAGCCACACAAGGTGGTGGCTTTCCTAGGTCAGTATCTTTCCACCAGAACAGATTAATATTTGGTGGTAGCAGAGACAAACCACAGACCATATTTGGATCACAGTCGGGAGACTTTTATAATTTTAATCCATTGACAAAAGTTGTAACAGAGTCGGGAGGCTCAACAACTGTCACAGGAGAGATCACAGATGATGCGGCATTTAATTTTACGATAGCATCAGATGAATTGAACATCATAAGACATATAATATCACAACAATCACTTTTTGTATTCACATCAGATGGTGAGTTTGATATGTCAGGAGAACCTGTAACTCCAAGCAACGTGCTTGTAAGGCAACAAACGAGATACGGTATTGCATCAGGAGTGACAGAACCAATAGTTGTTGACAACGAAGTATTGTTCAATGACAAATCAGGCAAACAGACCAGAGCATTCGTTTACAATTTCAACACAGATGCCTATTCTGCAAAAAACTATTCATTGATTCATCATGACATACTGTCAGGTGCAACACAAATGGCCCATCTTAGAAATTATTCAAACAACAACACCAACTATGCTTTTGCATTGAACAGTGATGGCACTATAGGATGCCTAGGTATCAACGTTGAGTTTTCTGTCGTTGGATGGAACAAATGGACTACCAACGGACAGTTCAAAGCATTAGGTGTAGCAGATGATTCATTGTACGTCTTAACAAGAAGATACGACAACGATGGTTCTACCTTGCAAGGTGGAGTATTCCTAGAAAAACTTACAGAAGATGATGTGTATGTAGATTCATATCACACAACAGAGTCAGACGGTTCTGCTTTTACAGGTGCACAAGGTCTCGAAGGACAAACAGTACAAGTTGTTGCAGATGGTTTAAGACATCCAGATTTAACAGTTACCAACGCAGGTAATTTTACATTGACAAGAACAAGTTCATCAACACAGATAGGACACAGTTACATAGCAACAGCAAAAACTTTAAATTTAATAATACAAGCCGGAGGACAAAGTACTCTAGGTGAAAAAATGAGGAAGGTATTAGTTGACCTACAATTACACAATGCAAAAGCATTAACAGTAGACAACATAACTGTACCTTTCAGAGAATTAGGAACGGCACTATTGAATCAAAATGTAACTTCATTTAATGGAATGAAGAGAGTAAGACTTTCAGGTTACACAACCACACCTCAGGTTACTTTCACAATGGATGACCCGCTTCCTTGTACAATATTAAGTAGTATTACGGAAGTAAAATTTGGCTCAGGAAAATTACAAGCAGGTTAAACAACCACTCAGACACGATTTAAATTTTTCACATTTCAAATATGTGGTTAACAAATGTCGCATAGCAGATGAAATGGAATTTATGTTAATGGGTTTTACCAAAACTGCCGTGTTAACAACTTACAATGAACTAGAAGATGGGGTCACAGGAACATACCATGGAGTGCCTTTCTTGGCCGCTGGAACATATGTGGACAATGATGAGGTATGGTATTGGTTCATTGCAACTCCTCTAGTCAAAGATTTTTTTGTAAGGATCACCAGAGAAGCCAATGCATTGATCAACAGAAGTATGGAAAAACATCCTACAAAAAGACATCTTGTTCAGGTTTGGTCTAAACACGCAGACTCAGTAAAATGGTTAAATACACTAAAGTTTAAACAATACGCATCTTACCACGTAGGAGATGAGGAAATTTATCTAGTTGAGAGGAAACGAAACTAAAAATGTGTGCACCAAAAAATAAATTAGCCAAAATAGCACTAGTAGGAGCGGCCGCTTATGCAACAGGTGGTGGTTCAGCATTATTTTCATCAGCAAGTTCGGCTGTCCAAGCGGCAACGACTGCTGTCAAAACATCATCAACATTGAATACACTATTCAATGCGGCAAGGATTGCGGCACCATTTATAGGTGCAAGTGGACAAATTTACAGCGGTTTCTTACAAGCACAACAGATGCAGGCAAGAGCAAACTTTACACAATACCAAGCAACCACAGAAAAAGAATCATATGCTCTACGTAAAATTAAAAGATTAAGAGCCATGAGAGCAAAAATTGGACAACAGAGAGCATTGTATTCAGCGGCTGGTATTAGAATGGAAGGAACACCAGGTCAGATATTGGCACAGACAGCGGCAAACTTTGCGGAAGATCAATTTATTGATTCTTTCAACACGTCACAATCAATTTTAAGTAAAAACTTTAGTGCAGACGCTTACAAGTCAGAAGCCAAAGCATCGTTAATAGGTGGTTTTACCAACGCGGCTATAACACTTGGCACAAGAGGTTCAATACCAAAGAATACAGAACCATCTCCAAAAAATTATCCAACACCCAATGAAGGAGCAGATGATTAATGCCTGATATACCAACAAGACCAGATTTAATAAAAAACAAAAAAGTAAATGTAAAACAAGATACATCTACTGGTGTTAACGTTGCACCAAAAACTACTTTCTCAATGCCTTACGTGGGTGGTGATGCGGCCATTGGAGTAGTAGATAACATTTCAAAATTAGCAAACAAAGTTGCAGACACAGATGCAAAAGACAAAGCCTTTAGAGCAGGACAAGACAGAGAAAGAGAAGCACAAAAACAAGGCAAGACAACATTAACAGATAAACTGTTACCGTCGTGGACAATTTCCGGAGCGGCATACGAAGAAGGTCAAAGCACGGCATTCTTGAATGCAAAAGAGATTGAAATCTCTACAAAAATGACGGAATGGAAAACAGAGTATGAATTAGATGCACAAGGTTTTGCAGATGCGTCCAAAGAATACGAAAAAGAATTGTTGGCATCATTACCAGAAAGAATGCAAAATCCTGTGTTCATGGCATATGAAAAACAAAAAGCGGCCGTGAGTGCCGGGATCAATGCAAATATTGTTGATCAAACCAGAATAAAAAATATAAACGACCAATCGATATTAATCAGTCAAAAAACAAACACAGTTAGAAATGCAATATTGACTAATGCTGACGCAGAAGTTGTAATGGAGTTATTAATAGATGCAAAAAATGAAATTGATATAAAATTACCAACACACCAAGTAACATCTGCAACATTGGCCTCTGAAGTGAATGCATTTAGAAAAAACATTTTTGATGCTTTATTAGAATCGGAATGGAATAGATCTTCTACAGATGCAAAAACAAGAAAAAAATTATTAGATTCAGTTTTGAATGGCAGTTGGAAAGGTGACCTAGACACAAAAGATTTAAGTGCAGTATTTCCAAAAGGTATGGAGTTAACCACCGAAGAAGCAGAATATCTAAAACAAAAAATTTTAAAATTAAACAAAGAGTACGGCACAGCATCATCAAGTCTAAAAACAAAAACAGTCAAAGACTACACGGATGCTATAGAAGACAACAAGTCGGGTGGTACTATCAAAAAGATTATTTTGTCTGATGCAAACAGTATAGATCACGGAGATTACACAAGATGGGAATCTGAACACGACAAAGAAAGATACAGAAACAATCTAGAAGCCGCAGGTGCAACACAATTTGAATTGGATCAATTTGAACGTGATTGGAATAATTCAATATTGATCGGAACATCAGCATTCCAAGGTTTTGTTGTAGGTAGAGGTACCAACCAAGCAAATGCTCTTGCAAACGAATATGAAAATAACATTGAAAAAATTAAAGCAACAGGAGTTGGACAAGAAGTAGATGGTAAAATTTTATTCAACAGTTTAGAACAAAAAGAGGCACTTCTGTCATTGGCAGAAGATCAACAAGCGGCATTTTTAAAATCACAAGAAATTTTAACCACAGCAATTACTGAAGGTTCAAACGCATCACAAGTTTTAATATCCGAAGGTATTATTAATTTTACACCAAATGATTACAATGAAGCAGGCATCAACAAATTAAAAGAAGATGTGGCCAGCACATTAAACATACAAGTGGACATGGTAAATGTTATTCCAAAAGAACTTGTAGATGATTTTGCAAGAAACTTTACTCAAGCAGGAACAGGAGTAGAAGTAAATCAATACATTCAAGAAGCATACACGTTGTACGGCAAAACAAACACATATCAAATATTACAAAAGTTAACAAAAAACAGCGAGAAAGTTGAGGACGATGCACTATTGGCATTGTTGGCAGTTTACAAACCAGACCAAGTGAACAACGAAGGTATGGCAATGCGTTTCAACAATGTAGACGCTGAATTGTTGAGTGGTTCGATCAAGGCATACAGCAACAACCTTGTCAATCTTGAGTCATACGCTACTGAGTTGACTAACGTTACAGGCCTGTCAAATGTAGAGACTTCATTAGAAGCCATAGCACAGGAAGAATTTAGTGATGGGGAGTATGGTTTCTTAAGAGGTACACTATCAACTGCACAAACACAATCATACAAAGCGATGTATAAAACATTAATGGCTAGATTTATTAACACCACAAGAGGTGACATTGAAAGATCTAAACAATTGACATCTGAATTTATACAAAACAATTTCTTTATTGGTGATATAGCAGAAGGTGTTACTATAATGGCATCTAAAAATGACATACCAGGTAATGGAGCAGTTTGGACAGAATATCAAAGCATATACGCGGCAGTCAAAAATGACCCATTAGGATATGGTGGTGTATCTGCAGATTTAGATACGATCGATGAAGTGGAAAGAAATTTTGAAGATTTTGTTGTAAGTTTTGCAAACGGAAAAATGACATTTTTTGATGAACGTGGACTACCTGTCATGATGTCACACATAACACAAGCGGGTGATGACATCTATTCTGAATTTACAATACAGCCATATTCAAAAGTAGAAGGCAATGTACCTATCGACGCACAACTACAAAATCAAGCAGATGAAATCAAATACAGTCATACTGCATGGTCAGGAAAATTTGAAGAATTGAAAGAAGTATCATTTGAAGATGAAGCAAACATCACACAAGTTGAAATGAGAGTAAAAAGTATAAATGAAAAAATGGACGAAGCCAACGTAGAATTTAAAAAATGGATCGACATGATGGAGAACATTGATCCAGAAAACGTGGAATACAACGAAACTTACGAAGCACTAAAGCAGGGTGATTTTGCAGTCAGAGAACTAACAAATGATCCAAGAGAACAAGATATATTGGTAATGGTAAGTCACGCGGTATCTACAGGTGATATGCAACCATGGATGTTGCAATGGATTGGAAACTATATTCCATATGGTGAGAATGCAAAATTTGTACAAAACAGAGTGGAAATAATAAAATTGTTGAATGACCCTGACAAACACGAATTATTCAAAAGTGGTCTAGTAGACAAAGGTAACACAGGTAGTATACAAACACCGTTACAATATTTGTTTTCTATAATCAGAGAACAACCTGAAAATCCATACAATGAACTTTCAGTAACAGAAGAACTAGAATTCGAAGTAACAGGATCATAATACATGGTACAAGTATTAAAAGGCCCATACGAAAGACGAGCCACAAAACAAACTGTAACACCTTTTGAAAAAGGTGCTTGGGATAACCTTGTGATTGGTTTTGACTCAGGTCTAAAAGACACAAGTTTAAGTTATCTAAACACAGTTAACACATTAAGCAAAGCAAAACAACAATACGAAAATGCTGGTGAAAGTGAAATCACAGAAGAACAATACAACGATCCAAATTTTGATTTGCGTGTAGAAGGTATAGAGTGGGAACCACATCTCACTTATGAAATGTTGTACAATGCAAAAGAGGCACAAGTCACAGCACAAAGATTTGCAATGGCAGAAGGTGGATTTTTCTCAATGAAAACATTAGGTTCGTTTGGTGGAGCAATGATAGACCCAGTTAACTTGATACCCATACCAGTGGGTTTTGCAGGTAAAAGCATTTGGAAAACTGCTAGTTTAATTGGTGCCGCTAACGCAGGTATAGAACTTGCAATAAGTCCTATAGGAAAACAAGCATATTCACTGCGAGGCATGGAAGGTGAATATAGTGTTTTAAGAAATATGGCCTTTGCGGCAGTACTTGGTGGTGCATTAGGGGGTGGAGCCGCGGCAATTGGTAGATCTTTTGATTTTGCAAGAGCAATGAATACTCCTGAAAATGCTGGTACTGTTTTAGCACGTACCGTTCCACAATCACAAAAATTAAATCAAAGAATAAAACAATTTATTGAAACAAACAAATTTAAATCACCAGAACAGATCAACAAAAATACAATTGATTTTTCAGCACCAGGCAGACATTACATTGACACCGATGGTGTAGTTACAAAAGAACAACCATACAATCCTGTGTATGCAAGAGTTGACATAGATGAAGTGGGCAATATTAAAATATCAGGAGATATGGAAACTATTGTGAGAGCATCAACAGATATAGTTGAAAACAAAAACGTTGATTCATTGATAACTTTTGGATCTGTAACAAAAAATAAAAAAACTTTATCTCAAACAGAACAATTAGACACAAGAACATTTGAAGATGTCATAACAAACGAAGGTGGCAAAACAAATTTTGATGCAAAATGGAAATTAGATGATCAACAAAACAGTGGTCTCGTTTTTGATTTTGATAATGAATTTCAGGTCAAAGGCATTAGAAAAATTGTTAAAGATGAAAACAACAAAATTATAAAAGAAGAAAAATTAGATCCACAGGACGTTGATAAAATTTTAGATGATATAGATCCTGACGTGCAAAACACATTGAGATCAGAAACGCAAAAACCAAAAGAAAGTGCAGATGACATTGAAGCAAAAGCAAGAGATGAGAGAACAGCAGAATCAGAATCTCTTGCATTAGAAATAAAAAACAAAGGTGATGTTGATGCACACCTTGAAAATATCAATAACAAATCATTGCAGAATGTTAGATCTGAATTGAACAAGATTAACAATTTAGAAAATGCAGAAGTAAACAGATTATTGTATCAATCAATGTTTGCACAAATACCAGAAGCAAAATTAAGAAGATTAGGTTATGAGTGGGACGAAGCGACACAAACTTTAAAAGAGGTGGCACCTGCTAAAGACCTTACAAAAGCAGAAAAATATTTTCTAGAAGACATAACGGCTCAAAAGAAAAAATTAACTGATATGAACAAATTAGATGAAGCAAATTTAAAATCATTCAACTGTATGGGGACTAAAATATAATGGATCCGAGATTAAAAAACTGTTTAAGATTTATTGAGAGTGTACAAGGAAGACCGTTATCACGATCAGAACAAGATTTTTTCCAACAACAATTTAATGAAATCAGACAATTAGCAGTCAAAGAAGGTAAGTCTTTGAATGCACCTGTAAAATTAG
>Ga0181393_1000466_pt1 | contig 15279 bp, 23 predicted proteins | sample 16SPOviralmetaG_FD_130122 | JGI IMG/M metagenome (GOLD analysis project Ga0181393, IMG submission 130122) | Marine viral communities from the oligotrophic San Pedro Time Series (SPOT) site, San Pedro Channel, CA, USA - 16 SPOT_SRF_2010-10-21 | ecosystem: Environmental > Aquatic > Marine > Strait...
CAAATCCTGAAGAAGTAGATATTACTGTCTTTGAGATTGAGCAAATACATTGCCAAATCCCAATCAATGATCCCTCGATCAACACAGTCATTGTGTAGTTGTTCAAATCTGTTTTTGTATTCAATTGGTAGTTGTTCGTTGAAGATTGTTGCTTTTTGATTTTTCATGATAGTGTGTTTTTTGTGTTTGTTTCTTAACTCACTTAATAATATGAAAAGCTTCATATATGAGTCAAGCTTTTTTTATTTTTTTTTATTCCTTAAAATCTTCAGGTCTCAGCACCTTCCAGTACTGCTCAAGTCTGTCCACTATGTACAAGATGATATGCTCAGGAACTTCAGTGCTATACTTGTGTGCAAAGTCAGGATGCTCTTCATTGTGCAACTCATTCTTCCAAAAGCTTTCTCTGCTCATGACTTTAAGGTCTTGCAAGATGCTATCTTCAATATCCCAAAGATTGATTTTTAAATGCTCAGATACTGGTTCGAAGTTTGTACTTGTTATTCGTTTTGCCATTTTGTTCTCCGTTTGTGGGATCCCGAAGGATCCCTTTTTGTTTTAGATTAAGTTGGCTTTTTCTAGGTCTCTTTCCATTCTTTGTTTGAAGTTGTATCCACAAGTCCAACCTCTGCTACCTTTGCCAGTATTCATTGAATATCTTTTTGTAAAATGCACATATTCTTTACCAGTTCCGTAGTTTGAAACCTCAAAATAGTAATATACACCACTACGTCCAGTGCCATTAATTGATATGCACACACGTTCTTTAGTGAATTGTGGGAAATTGTATGGTGTAGATTGAAATTCAACATTGTATTTGTCAAGTGTTGAAAGTTGTTCGAAAGTTTTTCTTGAAATATTCATTTTGATAGTGTGTTTTTTGTGTTTGTGTTTCTTAATTCATCACTAAAGTATGAAAAGTTTCATATACCAGTCAAGTGTTTTGTCAAAGAAAATGAAAAAAAAGTGAAAAAAAATTAATTATCTGCGTTTTTGAATATGTGAGAGCTGTTTTTTGTAGAAAAAAAATCAAAAAAAAATGGCAGATCCAAACAAATGAACCTGCCATCAACGGAGTGAAATGCGCTATTTGTTAGCTTGCGCCTGCTGTAAGTGCATCGGAGAAATCTCCAAATATAAAAGCACCTGATCGATAAACTGCCAAAGCAATTCTTTCAGAAGCAACTACTGTCACAACACCTTTGACAACATTGTCTTGGTCTTGCTCGTAGAAGCGAATGCTTGACTGCTGACGATCAAACAACTGTGCTCCAAGATTGAAGTCTCCAACAAGGAACTTGTCAGTTGTCATAGCTGTGTTTGCGATCAATGGCACACCTGCGATCATTGGCAGTGCTCCACCAAATCTTGCAGTCTCAGGAATGACATATCTGCCTTGAGCATCTTTGATCAGCATCAAGTTGTAGAAGTCATCAGGATGAACCATGATTGCATTCGCTGTGTACTCTTGCTGTCTTACTTGAGCAACTGCCTTTGTAAGAATGTCAAATCTGTTGACATTGCTATCAGCAAGCTGATCAGTGTATGAGTTTGCGCTTTCAGTCAATCCAGTCAATGATGGAGAGTCAGATCCAAAAAGAAGAATGTTGTCCTCTTTTGCTCGGATCTTGCTTGGAAGTCTTGTGGTTAGATAAGAAGTCAAGCCCTGAACATCTTCCAACATCTCATTGGATAAACGCACAAAAGATGCGATTGTTCGCACTGGTGCATCTGCAACAGCTAGATCAAAGCTGTACTCACCTGCGTTTGCACCTTCTGCTTTCATAGCAGTTCCATCTGATACGCTTGATTCTACAACATAACGGATCAAGTCAGACTGAGTTGTTCCAGTTGGTAAGAATTGACGTACATGCTGAATTCTGCTTGGAGTGAAAATGATACCTTGCTGATAGTCAGGTGGTACAACATTCAATGAAGTTGTTCCATCAACAAAGTCATTTGCTCCAGTTAATGGAGTTCCAACTTTGGTTGAGAACATTGGTACATTGAAAGCTATGCCTTGTTTTGATCGTACTTGATCAGCAAATCCATTGGCTCCTTTGATTTGAGATATCATTGAAGATACCCAGTTCTCATCTTGTTGAGCAGATCCTGATCTCTTAGAAGAGATTTCAAGACTGTCTGCTTGCTCTTGCAGTTTGTCGTACTTCTCAACAAGACCTGCAATTTCATTTGTTTTTAGGTTGTCTAATTCTTGATTTAAGTTGTCTTTTTGTGATTGAAGAGCTTTGTCGATATTGCTATCAATATGATCTCCAAGAACCTGCAACTTTTGATCAAGTATATCTGTAATGTTCATTTTATTCCTTGATTTTTGGTTTGTGATATTTTAAAGCAAATACCTGAATCAGCTCATCCAGTTCACTCGGCAACTTTGGATCAAATGTGTCTTTCAACGGCATCGACTTAGATTGTGAGTATAATGAATCGAGAATGATTTGTTCAAGTTGTTTGAGTTGTATTTCAAGCAGATGAAATGTGTCATCTGTGAAAGTGCCACTCCTGACTGCCTTAGTCATTTTCTTAATGTGTTCAACTGTCTGCTTCTTGCTCATGCTTTTGAATCCCATGAATGGCGTGTTTTCATTAGCTCCAAAAGTCACAGTTGATCCTTCAAATAGTTTTACTTCGTCAATTTGGTTGTATCCACTCTGTGCTGTGTTTCTTACTGTCTGAAATCCAATGCTGTGCTCATTGATGATTCCTGCCTCATATAGCTTCAATACATCATTGCCATAGCTTGTCTCAGCAATCTTGGACTCAAAGTACAGTCCATACTCATCTTCTTTCAAGATATGTGGTTTCCCCAGTGGGAGCTTTGTATCGTGCTGATAAAGGTGCACAATTCTATTCTTTCCATTCACTCCGTTCTCTTTGATGCTTTTGTCAAAAGCTTTCTCCATGATCATATCACCATCTGAGTCAACAAAACCAAACTGAGCAAAATACCCAGTCACCGTTCTTGACTTGGTGTCAATATCTTTGACCTCAGCATCGAATGATTTATACTGGTATGCTTTCTCCTGCCTCATCTCTTCAAGCTCAACATTCTCATCATGTGTTGCACATGCCATGAAGAATGTCTCTCCATCAATGGTTGTGGAGTGAGTTCCTTCACATCCTAAAAATTCAGCATACTCTTCTGCTTCTTCTTCAGTTCTGAAGTATGAGAGCTGTGCATCCTTGCCATCCATCATCTCTTCTTCTTCTTCAGGTTTGTGATATGGTTTGCTTGCTTTTGTACTCATTGGATGTCCTTTTGGTAATAGATCTTGATCATGTTTTCCTGACCTGAACTTTCCATTTCTGAGAGCAAACAAAAATGAATTGACTCTTGCAAATGCCCATTGTGAAGCACTTGAAACAGTAGGTCTGACAGACTGTGGATTAGTACGATAAGCACCAATCCCCCTATCATACACCTTTTTAAGAGTTGAAGCGTTAGTCCTTTTGGATGGATTGTTTCCAACTTCCTCATTGTGCTCTTTTGCTTTCTCTCTTAGTGTATCAATTACTGCCATGACAAAAGATACTGTCTTTTTTTATGAATCCGAATTTGCCTCTTCACTAGCTTCCTTTTTTTTCTTAGGAGCTGACTTTTTCTTTGTTTTAGTTCTGTCCATTGAAAATCCATCAAGCTCTTTGAAGAACTCTTCAATCTCTTTTCTCTGCTCGTCTGTTGCTCTGTCTGCAATGACCACTCCATCATCTGTGTAGCTTATAAGCTCATAGTGTGGTGGTTGTATTATTGATGTCATTTTTTCGCCTCGTTGTATTTTTTGATAAACATTTCAACAACTTCATTCACAAAGTCATCTTCTCTTCCAGTGTATTTTTTCTGAAAAGCCAATGTGACAACCTCTTCTGAAGTTCCAGTTTTTCTATACTTTTCTGATGCTCTTTTTGTAAATCTCCAAAGAGCATACTCTCCCAATGTACTTACTTTCTTCTTGTATTCCTCTTTGCCATACTTCTTGATAAGTGATCCTTCAATCTCTTTGGACAAAGAAGTAAAATTGAACTCATAAATTGAATCATAGCTACCAAAAAAGATACTCCCTTTGTTGTGCTTTCTGATGCTATATGTGTAATCATAGTGATGGATCATCTCATGAAGATATGTTCCTAAATATGACTGACCCTCATTCCATGTTGTTCTTTGTGATTGCATTGGTGACTTCCAATAGCTCAACTGCTGTGTTGGAGTCATTGTCTTTGCTCTTGAGTTGTTCAAAGAAATGTGAGCATTGTCAAACTTATAAAACCCATTCCCCTCGTATGCCCTAGTGTATCCAGCCCATCCCAATGTCCGTTTTGATTCGTGATCCCTGAAATGAGTTTTTCTTCTCGCTGTTCTTAATGACTCAGGATCTTCTCCAAAGGTATCCATCAGATACTTGTGTTGTTTTGCCATTTCAACAAAACCATCATCCTCGATATTTCTTGGAAGTCCTTTTGCGTTGAATCCTCTCTGATCCATATACTCAACAAAGCTGTTTCTGTCTTTGACCTCAGATGCCTGCATCAATGCCTGCTGTTGAGCTGTTGCTTCTTGCTCTTCCTCTTCTTGTTCAGCTTGCTCTCCAAGAGCTTCTTCTTTGGTCAGAAAGACTTGTGTGCATCTGCAATTGATGATGTTGTCAGGTCTGCCATTCGGATCTCCTGCAAATCTCAGGAACTCTCCACCAACCTCAAACACTCCATCACCACCATTCTCATCATACAGATCAACCACAGACCCATGAGCAGTGCTGTGTCCATTCCTTGTGCTATCTCCTAGAACTGAGATCCACTGCTTCATCAATGGGAGCCCAGTTGACTTTGCTCCTTCCACTGATCCAAAGTTTGATGCACTCAATATCTCTGTCCTTGCAATCCTCTCTGCTTGGTAGGTGTTGATGTTTTGTGTGACCAGTTCTTTGACTCTCTCTCCTGCTTGAACAATACCAAGCTCCTCTTCCAAAGCTTTTCCAATTAGTCTCTGTATCTCCTTGCCTTGATTGATGGCAATGACTCTTGTCCTATCATGACCAGTGCTTGCAAAGGTTGACATCCTTTCAACAAAGTCAGGAGCCTGCTTTGTCTCCAGTGCCATGTGTTGCTTTAGATTGTTATAGCTTACTTTAGCAAAGGTAGATCCAACTGTTGTGTATAAATCCAAGAACAGATCATCCAGTGGTTTTTGATTCAAGTTCACACCTCTCATCTCATCAACGGTGTTTGCATCAAAGACTGGAGTGAGCATATCTTTCAATGCCCTGACTGTTTTTCTTGTGTACTTCTTGACAAAGCTCTCTCTGATGTTATGGAATGCCTTGTGGTATAGGACATGCTCTTGCTTGAACTGCCCTTCATAAGTGTCTCTTTCTTTGTTGTATTTGGCAATACATATTGCCACAGCTTGGTCAGGTGATGCTCCTTCGTCAATGACTTCAGGAATGCAACGCTTTAGATATTGATCTTCTGTTTCTCCTGCTCTTACTTCAGGCATCTTGTTCTTGTTGTTCCACAATTCTCTCTGCCCAACTGAGCATTGAGTCTCCACCCCAGTATGCGTATGATATAGAACCACACACTGGCTTTCCATCCTCGTCTGTGAAGGATCCAGTGTCATAGGTCTTTGCTCTGCTCAGATATGACTTTGTTCTTTTGACTACATCATAGCTCAATGGATTACCTTGTGCCAAGTCTCTTGCTCTTCTTTTACCAACAGCAGTTGCACAGTTGTTTGGGCTCTTCTCTGTGAACTCAAGTGCTGACTTTGCTGTCTCAGTTGCACTCTTTGGATAGTTATCAAAAGACTCTTCAACTTTGTAATTCGTGAGAGCTTTCATTGCACTCTCTGTTGGAGCTCCAAAAGGAATGAAGTTTGCAGGGATAAAGTACTGATTCATCACTGGATCATCATCATATCCCATCGCAATTCTTTTCTCATTAGCTGTGATCCACCATGAGTCTTTGATCTGATTGATCATCTCACTCATGTCTTTCTGTATGGCAGGGATGCTCTCAAGATCATAGTCAATGTAGTAGTTCTTTCCAGTGACTTCATTGTAGTTTGCAGTCAACCATCTGTTGAGTTCATCTCTGAAGGTGTCAAGCTCAGGAAGCACTTTCTCCATATAGAGTGCTTTCCTTGCTTCTTGGACATTGTTATACACTTTGTTGTCAGGATCATTGAGAAGAGCTGAGTTGATTCCATAGATGTTGCAGATGTCTCTCAAGCTCATCTTCTGCGATTCAATGATGTTCAGATCCACTGGTGAAAGACCAATCTGCTTCCAGTCCATATTTGCTCCTGCAACAACGATCTTCCCTCTGTTGAATGCTCCAGTGTACTTGCGATAGTAGTCTCTCTCAAGCTGTCTTGCTTGCTCCTCTGTCATTGAATCAGGCTCTACTGCCAAGATCCCCATTGCACCTGAGTTTTGGAGCTGTGCCATCTGTGCTGTATAGGAGTCATTGGATTGTCTCACAACTCTTGCTCCTGCTCTCAGCGGTGAGAGTCCATACAAGTGAGATCCATCTCCATCATAGTCAGGATTGAAGTACTTCAAGTGCATGACTTCATCTTCAGGAAACTTCACACTCTGAGTTGATGTCATTCCACTGGTGAGCTCAAGAACATATCCAAGAATGTGATTGTCATCATTGTGAGATGCTTTGATTCTCATGTACTGTGAAGGTAGGACATACAGCTCTTTGACCAGTCCTGCATTTGCTCCGTTCTCAAGCTTTGCTCCATGAATGTATGTGTTGCCAGTGATTAGCTTGAATCCGATGGTGCTCTCAATGAACTCTCCCCATCCTTGAAGGTGATTTGGTCTTTTGATTATCTTTGCAAGAAAGTCATCAGAAGGAACCTCAACAAGTGACTGGTGTTTGTATCTCACCACCTTGTCAAGTTGGAACTGTTTTGCCTCACTTGGGAGTCTCATGTACTTTTGATGCTTGTGACTGTCTGTCACCTCATAGACAGTGAATTTGACCCCTTTGCAAGCATTTGTGATGGTGTTGACAACTGAGTACACATCAGGATTGTACACATATCCCTTCTCAACATATTCTTTTGTGTTGTCATCGTATGCAATCGGCTGATCTGTTCCAACAAATTGAAGAAGAGCAGATTGAATATTGTGTGCTTTGGTATAGTTTGGTCTCATTGCTCTTGCAAGACCTAGTGATTGTGATCTTATTCTGTCTGCTAGATTACCCATCCTGATGATTTTTGAAGTAAAAGTTCTGTGAATCCCCAAACAAGAGCATCTATTCTGTCAGGTGATCTTCCCTTGTTCGGGTTCCAAGTTGTCATTTGAAGCTCCAAGTCAGCAAAGTTCCCTGCATGATAGATCATTCCTTGCTCATACAAGCTCAGAATTGGTTCAGCTCGTGTTGTCTTGCCTCTTGAAGCTCTTACTGCTTTATAAGATACAGTTTTGTTGGTAGTTCTTAAAATAGCCTCGATCATGTCTCCACCTTGATTGACCTCACCAATCACTCTGTCTGCTTTCCACTTGTTGTACAAGCTGATAATGATCTGACTCCATTCATTTGGAGTGTATATTCCTGACCTATCTTCAAGGACATATCCTTCACTGCCTACCTTGCCACACACAATGATTCCAGTTTCATCTGAGTTCTTGCCTGATGTGACAGCAGGATCCACTGCGACAACTATTCTGTCAAGCTTATTTGGATCAATGTTTCTCTTGACAATGTGATCCCACTTCCACAGTGAGTTCTCATCATCCTGATAATGGAGTCCAAGAAAGTTCTTGTTGTATTTTGCAAGATTGATCTCCTTCTCCCTCTCAGCTTTTTGCAAGAAGTTCTCATTCAGGTTCCTGATGTTGTCTTTGTAGCTTGTGTATATGAACTCAATATCGTTCTCATTCTCAAAGAATCTTTTGTATTGCCATGATTCTTTATGCAGTGCATTTGATACAAGGATGATTCTGTTCTGCTTGTCTTTGCTTCTGATACTCAGGTCAATGGAGTCGAAGCTCTGCTCATCAGGATGCTCTTCAAATTCTTCATAGACCCATGTAGTGATGCCTTGAAGAGACTTGAGTGATGCTGTCTGATTGCCTGATGATGTCTTGATCCCTGCAAAGATGATCTCAGATCCAGTCTTTTTGTTTACAATAGAAGTCTTTGTGATGTTGAAGTGAGACTCAATTCCACCAATTTTCAATTTTTCTTGAAACTCAGGAATGATTGATTTGTTTGCAGTTGCAAGAGTGTACCTTGTGAAGAGTATCTTGTGTCCTTTCTGATAAGTGAGCTGTGCTAAGTACAGTGAAACTGCGAATGACTTACCTGATCCCCTACCACCATACAGATACAAGTATCTTGATTTGAAAGTACCGAGTGGTCTGTACTTGCTATTGATTGTTATCTTCGGTATCAAACCAGTTAATGGTTGCATACACCTCTTGAGTTGTTTCTTGTTGAACCTCTTGCTTTGGTTGACCATAGGCTGAGTCCATTAAAGCCTTATATGCTTGAGTGTCTCCTTTGAGTGCTTTTGCTAGTAGAGCGATAGTCATCTTATCTTCCATGCTCATGCTCTCTGTTTCACCAGTGATTGGATTATCTCCTTTGTCTATTGCTTCCAACCATCTCTTGATGACAGTGGATCTGTTCTTGGTTCCTACTGGTCTGCCATTTGGATTCCCTGACTCTCCTTTCTTAAATTTCTGTCCATCGTGTGGAAATGCCATGTCATGTGTGCTTTGATTCTTTGATTCTGTTGATCATATAGATCATCCCCATTGAGACAACTCCAATGATAAAAATGTTAGGATGTAGCTCACCACATATTCCAAGTAAATGCTCAAGTGTATGCTTCATGTTTTGTCTGTTTTTGGTCTGTTGCTTTTTAAATATAAAGAAAATTAAGTTGCTTCTCTGACTGTCATTTCAACTGATACTTGTTTGAGGCTCTTGAATTGAAAATCAATGAACCATCCACCCAGTCTTGTAGGTAGGAATCCTTTTTGTACTTCCCATCCTGATTTGCCAAGTCCAGTTCCATCTTTGTAGGATCCAGTCATGATGTAATGAGTGTTTTTCTTTCTCACCTTTTTTGTTTGCTTGCTGTAAAGAAACTTGATGTTGCTTGGATCGTGAAACTTCTGATGGGTGTGTCCTCTGAAGATTATATCACAGTCAGGATAAGTGAATGAAGCAATCTGTGCATCAAGCATCCCTTTTGATCTTTTAGCATTCCCACCGTATCCATGATGGAAGTGTGAGAGCAATGAGCATGACTTGCCTTTATGATGATTTTTTTTGTCTGCACAAGTTCTGAAAACAAATTCATTCCATCCTGAGTAGTGTCCTTTGACAATATTGCCACCATTGTCATTGAGTGCATTGATCATCCAAGAAAGAATATCAACATCTCTTCTTCTCTTGATCTCTGTCTCATGATTGCCCTCTGATATGAAAACAATGTTCTTTGCATAAGGCTTGAGAAACTCAATTGAATCTTCCACAACTAGATTCAAATACTCTCTTCCTTTTTGGATGTATCTTGGATCAATATCATGTGCTTTTGATCTTGGATCTTGAAAGCATCCCATGACATCAAACCAGTCTCCATATATAAAAATATATCCATCACATCTTTTTATTTCCTCAAGATGTTTCTTCAAAAGCTCTCTGTCACATCTTAGACTATCAAAATGTATATCACTGATGTGAAGTGTGTGTTTTGTGTCTAAAGAATGAAGATCATCCCAAATGAAAACATTGATGTTGTCATCTGCTCTTTGAATTTTAAACGACATTGTATTTTTTTTGCATTTGCCTCAGTGCTTCAAAAGATTCGTCTGAGATTGATGGTGTGTACTGTTGAATCTTTCTGTCTGATGATTTTTCAACTTGTATGTGAAGATACCTTTCAACCTTCTCATCATTTCTCCAAAAACTCTCCCAGTCTGATTTGAATTTGATGCCTTCATTGTTGATCCATTCATCTTTTGATCTGTTCAAGATAGCCTTTTTTAGCTCATCAACCGAAAAGGTGTTCAGTCTTGCCTTTACTTGATTACTTTTTTTAGTTGTAAACTTCAAGGAACAGCCGTTCTTATTATTCCAAAAATCAATCATCTCCAAAGCAATCTTCTTTGAAGATTGAACTTTCTTCTTTGTCTTTTTCTTTTCTTTTTCTTCTTCTTCTTCTTTTTCTTCTTGCGATAGAGTATCCATACTGTATACATACTGTATCAAAGACTTGTCTTTCACATTGTCTAGCAATGAGTTGACATGCTGAATGACTTTTGGACTGGAAGATTTGTTGTGATGCCAAAATTTGACAACCAAAATCTCTTTTGTTATGAATGATCGTTTGATTTTTTCTTCATGCTCAAAGAACAAAAGAAGCTTCTCAATGGTCTCTTGATTGTACCCAGTCTCAAAAGAAGCTCTTTTAAAACTGAACTCATAAAGACCAATCTGATTGATGGATGGATTTGTGATCAAATAAAGGTAGAAGAACTTTTGTTCAGGTGTGAGATCCTCAATGTCAGGATCTGTCCAAAAAGTGTCATGTATTTTTCTGAATGCCATAGTGTGTTTTTTTTCTTTTGTGAATCTTTCCTCCGTATCTGAATGTGATGCCCTTAGTTCCGTTTATAAGGAACTTAGACGAAGTGATGATACATTCACCCCTCCTTGCAATTCCCAGAGCCTTAGAACGCAAATTCTCAAGCTCTCTGTCTGTGCCTATAAAAAAGAAGGACTGAATGGTATCATATTTCAGATACTCAAACAAGTCCTCATTTTTTGTTTCTTTTGCAAAACTAAAAAGGTAGTCCATCTTCAACATCACTGAGATTTGAGATGTCCACTTTTTTTGTTGTTGTGGTTTGAGCCTTTGCATGATCTGCAAGATCAAACTCTTTCTTCTCTGACTGGTAAGGTTCTTTGATCAGTATTGAGATATACTTTGTACCTTTTGCAGATGTCTTGAGCCATCCTGCTATGTCATACTTGATCTCATTTTCATCAGTACAAGTACCTTTGTAGTCAGGTTGTCTGTCGTTTTGTTTTTCGTTTTGAAAAAGTGCTCCGTTTAGTTTCATAGTTTTATATCAGTTTTTAGTGCATGTTTAAATGATGTCAGTTCTTTATGTATTGCCCATTTCAATGTTTGAAGATTGGGCTGTTTTTTGTACGTCATACCTGAGAGAGTTGGAAACCATTCACCATAGGTGACTGGATCCATTTTCAAATCAATAAGTGCATTGAGTTTCTCAGATAAAATCATTCTTGAGTCAATGATTTGCAGTGCTTGGATCATTTGATCACAAGTTTCTTCATAGTATTGTCTTTCTGTTTTGCTCAGCTTAGGCATCAAGATCAATGTTTTTTGATTTAAGCATCGCAGTATAGTTGGTTTTGTACATTCTTGCAATCTCCATGAGATCATTTTTTGTGTATTTTTTTATCTCCTGAGATTTTTTGTACAATTGATCCTTTGTTCCTTTGCCATATAGCATGTCAACTTCTTTGCTGTACAAGAACTGTTCACCTGAGTTGTACTTGTTGCACTTTTGACATTGTGCATGAACATTCTTTTCATCAAATCTTGTTGACATATACCTTCTTGAAATGAAATGTCCTGCATCCATCTCCTTGAAGTGTTTTCTTGTGTTACAAGTCACACATTGAGCCTCTCCAGTGCAATCAGCATCTCTGAGCCTTATGTATCTACTGAACCACTGATCAGCAGTCTTGAGAGCAGACTTGAAGTTCTTGCTTTTAATCAACCCCATAAGTCATCAATATTAGTTGCATACAATGCAAGCTTTGTGTCTTGGATCTTTGCAACTTTTGGTTTTTGGTATCTTTGAAGAAGATGTCTTGCATTTAATGGCTTGTATACTCTCACAAGATTCATACTGAGGAATACTGTCAGCACAACAAAGTCATTGAGCAGTGGTCTGAAAACCAGTGGATCATTTTTCTGAAACATCCACGAAAGACCAAATTTCTCTGACTGTTCAACTGTTTGACTTTTAATGTGTAGCAGTGAATCCTTTCCATTTGTCTTTTTAAGTTTCAAATCTGCTTCGTAAGACTTCCTATTTGGATCAAAGACTGCAAGGTCAGGCTCCTGACATTCAACTCCTTGTACTGTCTTGTAGTGATCCCACACAGCATACTCGGCAATCTTTCCATGATAGATGTCAAGCTTGATCTTTCTTGGATCATTCTGACCTCTTTTCTTGTAGTGATGTCTGTTGGTCTTGTAGCATAACTCAGCAAAGTTGACAACTTTTGACTGATGCTCAAATTGTATGATTATATCTTTGTGTTGCATAAAAAATAGCAGTGCTAAGACTGCCTTTTATTAGTTGAAAAATGGATCACGTGATGAGCCATTCATGATGAGCTCAGTGTTGCCAGTTTCAACAGCATATTCATCAGTATCACTGTCTTGAACATCATCAATCAAGAACATTCCTGCAAGAGCATACTTTCTTGCATAGCTTGAGACAGTTCCAGTGAGCTGTGGATCATCCATGCCCTTCTTTGATTCAGGTTCTCGTGCAAATCCTGCAACTCTGATCTGTCCATCTTCAAATCTGTTGGTCAATACTGCAACTGCCTTGTAGTATATTCTCTCACCAACTGTGATGATGTCATCTTCAAAGTGCAGTGAGCATCCACTCTTATCAAGTATCAGCTTCAATGCTTCAAATATATCTTCAAGATTTCTGTATTTGTAGTTTGCAAACTTGTTGAGTCTGTTCTTTGGAACTCTCAACTCAGTTTGAATTTTTGTCAATAGTTGTTCGATTTTTATTTCACTCATTCCATTCAAGTTTTAGATAGGTTGTTGTTTTTGTGTTTGCAGGTGTTACTATTTCACCATACTCATCAAAGAAGTCTCTGCCATTTTTTGCAGAAAAGCTTGCCTGCTTCATCAGATCTTGTCTGTTTTTGATAGCAAGTTTGTGTCTCTCAAGTGTGTCATCATTCGGATATGTATATCTTGTCTGTGAGACAGTTGATACTTTGTACCCATTCTGAGTCCATTCTTTTTCAGCAATCATTTGTCTTTTGTCAAGAGCTAGATCTGAGATTTCTTTTCTATGCTCTGCAACAATCTTCTCAAGCTCATAGAGCCTGATGTATGCACTAATCGGATCAATCAAAGCTTCCTTTGCGTCCTCAGTCATTTTTGATACTTGATCAATTATTTCCTTAGAGTTCATTGATATTGATTTGAAGTGTTTTCATTATTTTAATGGTGTTATTTCCTGACATACCTTCACCATCTCTAAATCTGTATATGATTTTTGAGTTGATGTTTGATTCTGTTGATAGCCAGTACCAAGATTTTTTTTTGATCTTGAGTGCAGTTTCCACTCTTTTTCTTAGTTTTTCCATATCATGCAAATGCTACAATAAAAATGAAAAACATGATCCACCAAAGTGGAGCAATTAAAAATCCAAGAATGATGTTGTTTTTGTATTCTTTCATCAGATGTGTTTTTGTTAAGGTTTCACAAAAGCTAGTGAAACCATGAATCAAATACAAGAAAAAAATATCATAAGACTTTCATAGGTCTCAGATGAGCTGTGGATCAGCTTTGTTTCCATCGTCTGTTTTCACCATAGACATCAAGGTGAATGAATGATTCATATATGCCAATCCCACCAATGGCAAGAGTATTGGCAACACTGAGAAGATCATTGTGTGATGCTTGCATTGGTACAACATCAATTGCCATGCCTAGAGTGTGCTTGCTGTTTTTGACTCCACCAATGCTTTCATTGTGCTCAATAGACCTATACCAAGAATTTATTTGAAGCCTTCCAAGTCTGTCTCTGAGTGTTTGAGCCAAGACAATTGTGCTTGGATGTATGATGACAAGATCAGCTTCACAGTTGCTTTGTGCCTCTATCAAACTGAAATTTCTTGATAAATTGTACCTATTCCCCATTGAAGAGACTGAGAAAACAAGTGAGTCATTTGAATTTTGATTGTTGAACATAAAAAAAATGACAGCTATCAAACTGTCATTCATAAAAAAACACTATCTGCTACTTTTCTTCGTGAGATGACTTTCCAAAATAATACCCAGTCACAGTTGTGAAGGCTGTGAATATTGCACCAAAAGCAACATTGACCAATGTCTGTGAGTTGCCACCAATGTCATCTGTAAAAATTAAAATTCCGACCAATCCAAAAGCTCCTGCAATGATAGATCCTGCAAGAATGGTGTTCATGTTTCTTGTGAATGCGTTTGATGACATCTTCATTCTTTGAACTTCTGCAAGTCTTGCATTTTGAACTTCTTGAAGCTCCATGTCAAACTTTGAAAGATCTTGCTCCATTTGTTTCATGATGATCTCTTTGTCATCCTCTGACAACTCAGTTGATGCCATCACCTCACCCTTGAAGAGATCAATGATTTGATCAGACCTTCCACCAGTTGCAATTGATGCAACAAGCGCACCTGCTTTTGCACCAAGCTTTGGAGCTTTCTTTGTTAAAAAATCAACAAAACCGATTTTTGGGAGTTTTTTCTTTGCCATTTTATTTGATTAAATCCATTAATATGTTCACTAGTGTTCCTGATCCAAGACCTGCACCAGTTGCCCAAGCAATGATCTTTTGTTTGAAGCTCAAAAGCTCCTCAATCTGTTTTTCATTTTTCTCCACCTTTGAGACAAGTCCTTCTTTGTTGAACTCATTGCCTAAAAGTGCCTCTTTGATGTCTTGTATGTCTTTAGTTATTAAATCCAACACTTTTTCAAGGTTATCAACTTGGAATTTTAGGTTTTTAGTGTATTGATCAGGAGCTGTGACAGCCATGATTCTCTCTCTTTAGTTTTGTATTAGAAAACAAAAAAACAGAAGCAAAATTCACATCTTTTTGTGCAAGCTTCTTTCTTTGTGTTGTTATGTGTTTTGATCTTCATTTTCTTGTTTTTCAGATTCTTCTTTTTGTGCTTTTAAGGTATTTTCATACCCTTGTTTTACATATCTGATCTCATCAAGTTGCATTTGTGTTCTTGCTTCTTGAACTTTCAGTTCTTCGATTCTTTCTTCTAGTGTCATGTTGTATAATTATATTAAGGTTAAGACCAAATATAACTACCAAGCCAATCCTTTCAAAGTCGCAGGATTCTTTTGTGCTTCTATTTGGTCGGTCAATGATTGCTCCACATCTTCTTCGCCTACTTCAGCTTTTACCCAACCAAGAACGATTTCTTCGGTTAAGTTATTAAAAGCGC
>Ga0181393_1000469_pt1 | contig 15263 bp, 14 predicted proteins | sample 16SPOviralmetaG_FD_130122 | JGI IMG/M metagenome (GOLD analysis project Ga0181393, IMG submission 130122) | Marine viral communities from the oligotrophic San Pedro Time Series (SPOT) site, San Pedro Channel, CA, USA - 16 SPOT_SRF_2010-10-21 | ecosystem: Environmental > Aquatic > Marine > Strait...
CTTTTAAATCATCAAATTGAAACATTAACTCATCGTCATCTACAATATGAATAGGTTTGAAATCTATACACTGGTTGGAATGATTACCTGCCCGAACATATTGACTTAAATTATAATCTTTAATATCACATATCCTACAATTAATTAAATTACTTTCAACTAAAAATTCATCAATAAATTCACTAAAATCTTGTTTAATGTTATATGATTTATTAATTGTGGAAATTTTACAAACTCCTGTATGATTTTTTTTAAATATAAAATATTCATTATCATTTTTTAATTTATTATACATATCATTCATCGCTTGATGAGTAATTTGTTCTGCTTTTTTATTAATAATTTCATTATGATTAAATCCATCAATATGATTTAATTTAGTATTTACATATTCAAAATTAGTTAATGCTTTTTTGTTTGGTTTAACTTCAACAAGATTAATATTGAATGGTAAATGAATTTTTAAACCTACTTGTAATTTATCTGCTATTGATTGTAAATCTTTTTCAGGAACACCACTATCGTGATATTCTGCTTCTAATTTTTTTGATACAGACACTTTTGATTTATATTTTAATCTTGTTCCTTCTGTTTGTGCTGTCGTTTCTTTCATTTCAAAATATTCAATAATAGGTTTAAAAAGACAATTAGTAATTCCTTGTTTAAATGCTTGTGCTATTCTTTCAGGTCTAATATTTGCGTCTTTTGTAATAATAACATCTGCGTCAGGGTATTCTTCAAATAAATTATTATATTCAGTATCATAATAAAGTCCATAATAAGCATCTCCTGTTTTTCCATCTAAATCAATAGTAAAACTACGAATTACATTTCCATCATCAACAACAGATATTCTTACATTACCATTCATACTTTTTAATCTATTCCAAATATTACCTACTCCTGCTTCTGTAAATTCGCTCTGTCGTTTAACATATCGCAAATTTAAATTTCTTGCTAAACCTTGTAATTGTTTTGCTCTTGTAGATTTTATTTCTTCTCCTACTTTTTTAATATCTTTTTGAACTATTCCAGTTTTTGTAGATGTTCTAATATCTTTTAATCGTTCATTAATTCGCTTTACAGCATCTATTCTTTTGTCCTCAATTTTATTTTTAATTGAAAGATAAGTTAAGTTATTGAGTTTTCCTCGTTGTGTTTCTAATAATTTTAAAGTATCTGCTCTTAACTTCTTTTTTTGTTTTTTATTCATTTTAATATTACTAAACATTTTATTTTTCTATAATATTATTTAATTATTTCTTTATATCAATTTTATAGAAATAATTAAATTCAGTTTTTTTTCTAAATATTTAAAATTGGTTCATTAATTCTATTTATCTTAATATGTCCCCATCTTGCTAAAAAACTATTTTCTTTATTCCTCATAGTTTCATCTGCTCTGTAATGTGTCATAATTCTTTTAACATAATCTCCATTTAATTTTAATCCTAAATCTTCATTTAGTTTTTTAATAGTTGTATATTTACCTTCACGCATTTGATTAATATTCTTATCAAACATCACGATGTGCCAGTGATACATTTTATTATTTTCGCAACCAGCAATTTTGCCTTTATAGTTTTTTTCTTTAATTGTAGAAATCGCCATAGTTTTTCTATACTATTAATATATATAATTATTTCTTTAAATTTATTTCTCTCAATATTTTAAAAATGCCTAATTCATATTATCAAATGAAAAAGCATCTATACCGAGAAAGATATTATGAAAATAAAAGAAAGGAACAAGAGAATTTAGAATTTTTTAAAAAATATGGTGGAGAGAAAGAGTATTATAAACAACAATATATTAAATTCGCTTTTATAAAAACCGAAGACAAAAAAGGGGTTGAAGGGGATAAATCCCCTCTTTATACAGGTGGTCCGCCCGTCACGGCCCCTGAACCTGCCATTATATTAGAAACGGAAGAACTAACTGGTGCTACTATTCGTGAAGAAGATGCCCCAGTTGTTGCGGTTGTAGGTTTAGCAGGGACTGCTGGTTTAGAAGGATTAACTGCTACTGATTTTTGTGATGGAACAGATTTAGTTGATGGTGCTACTCCTGTTGTAGGTTGATTAGCACCTACTTGTCCTACGCTTGATTGTCTTGCTTGTAAAGCACTTGATATTATTTGTGGAACACCACCAACAAATTGTATTCCTGATGGAACTGATACTTGTTTTGGTGCTACAACTCCTGTTCCTTGAACCGCATTTAAATTATACATCTTTTTAGGATTAATTAATTCAGCAGGATTAAATGCTGTATTATCTTGTAATGAATTTTCTAATGTGTGATAATATTGCTGTTGATACTCATTTGTTAAAGTATTTGATAAATTAGTATCGTAATTTTTCGCTGCCGTCATCGCTTGTTGTTCTCTCTGCTGTGCTGTTGTTAAATCATTTTGTGCTTGTGTTAATTTCCTTCTTGATGATGTTTGGTTCGCTTCTGCCTGTGATACTTGTTGCTGTTGTTTTGCTAAATTAGCGTTAGCAGTTGCTATTGCTGTATTTAGTGTATTTATATTTGTTTGTAATTTCGCCATTTCTGCTTTACCTGCTTTTGTAATTGGTGGTGGAACTGCTGTCGGTTTTGTGCTTGAATATCCATTATTATATTTGAATAATGCTAATTTATATTTTAACCAATTCCAAGTTCCATCATTATATCCTGTAAAGAAAGTTCCTAATTGATATAAAGATATTTGTTCTTGTAGTTTCTGCATATAGATGCCATTAGCAATTTGTTTCTTTTGGGCCGGAGTATTTCCTGATGTTGTAATATCATCATTTGAAGTAAAAGTCATTTGATTAGCACCTGTGCTTGTTTTTTCTATTGTCATTTGATATGGTCTGCTTAAATAAAAGTTAGACCAATTACCACCACCTGCTCCCGAAGTCCAAGTTGCTTCTTTTTTACCAAAATCTCCACCTATTCCTTTATCAAATGCTTGTGTTGGGACATAAGTTCCTTTTGGTGTTTTTGTTGCTCCTGCCGCACCTAAACTCATATTTGGATTTAATCCCATAATTGCTAATTTATTTTTATCCCAACCTTTATAAACATCAGGATTTGCTTGGTATGCTTGAATAGCATTTGCTAATTCAGGTTTTGTAAGTTGAATTGCTACTGCTTTACTACCTTTGGAATTATGATATGAAACAATTGCTCTTCCACTTGAATTAGCATCTTGTATTACTTGTTGATATTGTTGTAATGCTTTAATTTGCTGATTGACATCGGCCATAGTTAATGGTTGGCCATTTGCTCCTTTTGGTCCTTGTCCGTTTTGGACTTGTTGTAATTCTTTTGATTTTTTACTGATATTACTTTGAATATTATTAATCATATTTGTATATTTACTACCAGTTAATTCACTCGCATTTTGAATTCCATTCCAAGATGGATTATGATGGAATAAACCTGAAAACCACTGCCCTAATGCTACGAAACCACCAGCAATTGCTAATCCTGCCGCTACAACATCACCAATAGGGTCTTCTGGTCCTCCACCAATTGCTTCTGCGGCACCTGCTGCCTCTTCTAATCCACCTGCTTCTGCTCCACCTTCTGCTGCCTCACCAACTACATCACCTGCTATATCACCAGCATCACCAGCATCACCAGCATCATCTCCCAAATCTTCGTCTGCTTCTTCTAATTCATCATCTATTCCTTCTCCTGTATCTTCTAATCCTTCACCTTCTGCTCCTGCTACATCTGCTTCTGCTTGTGCGTCTAATTCTGCTTCATCAAATGTATCATCAGGTAAATCTGTTGGTCTTGCTTCTTCGGGTTCTGCTTCTAATTGTGCCCTTGTTTGTCTTAATTCGCTTTGTTGTTTTGCTAAACTTGCTTTTGATTGTTGGAAAGCATCATCTAAATCATCTAATGTAGTATCTGCTTCTGTTGATGCTTCTGCTGCCGTGCTTTCTGCTGATTGTGCTGTTTGTAATTCTGTTTCTGCTAATTCAGGGTCTGCCGCAGGTGGTTTTCTTAACATTTTTTGTAATTTACTTCTAAAACTTCTTTGCCATTGTGATTGAACTGCTGGATTATCAGGGGCATCTTCTAATGAAACTGGACGCAAACTATCTTCAAATGTTTCTGCTGGTGCTTCGGGTGCTTCCATCGTTTCTTCGCTCATCATCGGTTCTTCGGGTTGTTCTACTGGTTCATCTAAATTGGTAGTTTGTAATCCTCTACCTCTACTTGTTTCATCAGCAAAACTTCTCGCACTTGGTCGTGGTAATCTTGATGTGCGTAATGTTCTCATTTCTGTTCCTTCACCTTCACCACCACCAAATTCATCACCGACATCTAAATCATCAGCACCTTCCGTAAATGATGGGTCTTCTTCCACATTTCCATAATTAATATTTTCACTCATTTCTGTTTCTTCGGGCATTTGTGCCCCTCGTGGTCTTACTGCTCTGCGTGAAAATCTTTCTCTTAAACTTCTACCTCTACTTCTTGGTTGTGTTCTTTCTTCTTGTGGTCTTGCTTGTCTAAATTCATCAGTTTCATCTTCTTCTCCCATTTCATCTAAATTAGAACTTCTCATACTTCTTTGGTTTGGTTCTCTACCATCTCTCGCACTTGGTCGTCTAACTCGTGTTCTTCTTTCTTCTTGTGCTGGTCTCGCTCCTCTATCTTCCATTTCAGTTCCTTCTTCATCGTCCATAATTGAACTTTGATTTGGTCTGCTTCTTGCTGTTTCCCTTGCTTGTCTTAATTCTCTTGTTCGTGTTTCTCTTGAACCTGCTGGGTCTTCTTCTTCTTCGGGTTCTTGGAAACTTGTTCTTTGTAATCTTCTTGCTCTTGTATTTCTTTCGGTATCGCTCATTTGTCTAATACTTGTTCTACCACTTCTTGTTGGTGGTCTTTCTCTATTCATATCTTCCATTTCAGTATCACCACTTACTCTACCATATCTTGAACTTGGACGACCACGCCAATCTCTACCTAATCTTCTATTACTTTGTATTTTTCTTAATGCTCTTCTTGCTCTATATGCTCCATAACCAGTTAATCCTGCTCCTGCTACTCCAAGCATCGTATCTAATGCTGGTTCTAATTGATTAGGAGGGTCAGGTGTTGGCCCTGGTCCTGGCCCTGGTCCTGGTCCTGGTCCTGGTCCTGGTCCTGGTCCTGGTCCCGGTCCTGGTCCCGGTCCTGGTCCCGGTCCTGGTCCCGGTCCCGGTTTAGGTTTTGGTCCGGGTGGTATTGGTCCATATCCTGATGGTCCTTGTTTGCTTGTTTCTAATTCTTTTCTACATAAAGGATTTCGTAATTTTCCTTCTAAATCAGGAGGACACTTCTTTCTTTGTCCTGGGTCGGTAAAGTGTGTTCTGTGTCTAACGGGCATTTTATATTAATACATAATATTTTAATTTTAAAAATTCCTATAATTTATATTAAAAAATGGATTATTAGGCCTGTATGGAATTCTTGGTTGTTCGGGTTCAGGTGGAGGTTCATAAACTGGTTCAGGTGGAGGAGGTGGTAATTGAACTTTTTTATATCTATTTGATTTTTTCTTAACATATACTACTTGCTGGTCTTCTTCACTTTCACTACTTTCACTTTGTTCTACAATTACAATAGGTTTCTTGGATTTTCTTTTAGGTTTTTCTTTTTTAATAATTTTAATATTTTGTTCTTCTTGTGGTTCATCTTCTTCTAATTCTTCTTGTGGTTCAACCTTCGCCAAAGCACTTGGTTTATCACTTGGTTTATTTGGAACTTTTTTTAATGAAGATTTTATTTCTTTATTTTTCGCCATTATTGCTTCTTTTCTCTTACGCTCCTCCTCTGCTTTATTTTCTTTTTCCATTTGTCTAATTTCTTTATTTTTTATTTGTGTCGCTCTCGCTTTTTCTCGTGCCAACTTTAATTTTTCCAAATGTTCTTCTGTAAATTGTCTTGGTTTTTGGCCTTTCTTTGTAAGTTTAACAGGCACTTCTTCTTCTTCATCTTCAACTACTTCCTCTACAACTTTTTTAGGCATCTTTATACTAAATATAAATATTTTTTTTTAGATATTTTTACACTTTTTTAGAAAAATTTAAATATTTAGATATATTAATGAGTTATAAGGCACGATTTAATAGGTTTTACAGGCAAGATGCCAAAAAATCTAATAGTTTTCAAGAAATAGCAGACCTAACTGGAATAGGCATAAATAAAATTGAAAGAAGATTTAATGATATAATTAAATATCCATATACCTATGGTTTTTACGATTTAGATAGACCACTTAAAAAAGAACAATTTGCTCGTGTTGGTGTATATAAGTATGCTATGGAATGTAGATTAAAAGGACCAATATTAAAATAAATATATTATCTATATAATAATGGATATAAGTTCTCCACCTAATGAAGATTTAAAAGATAAAGAAAAAGAATACAGGGAAGAAATACCACCAAATTTACCATACGAAACTCCACCTGATGTAATTGATGTTGGTGATATTATGGCACAGGATAGAGTAAAAGTAATGAGAAGATATGCTGTTTTAAGTAGTATTGCTTATGATATGTATTCACACGGATATGAAAAAGCAGAACAAAATATGAAAGAACATTTACCCCTTCATAATTTGGATAAAGAATTAAGTGATGATTATAGTGTAGTAGCAGTTAAAGAACACCCAAATAAACCTAATGATGTAATTATTTCATATAGAGGAACAGCAAATGTAAAAGATATTTTATATACTTGGGCGCCGATTGGTGCTGGATTACCAAGTGAAAAAGTATTAGATAAAAATTTAGGTTATTATGGAATAGCACAAGATAAATATGATGCTGTAAAAAGTAAATATCCTAACGCAAATATTACTACAACTGGCCATAGTTTGGGTGGTAGTGAAGCATTTGTAATTGGTAAAAAAAATAATGTAAAAAATTATATATTTAATGCTGGTTCATCTCCATTAGATAAACTTACTAATTTATCAAATACAGATACACCTGAAAATAAAACAATTCATTATTATGTCCCGGGCGATGTAGTTGGTGGTTCAAGAGCAGTATTTTCAAATGAAGAATTAGTAAAAGTTCAACCTCATAAATGGTTAAGAGATTTAGCAGGTTCATTAGGTATTGGTCTTATTAATCCAGCATTAGCAGTAGGTGCTGGTGCTGTTGCTCTTGGTGCTGATATACACGGATTACATAATTTTTTACCACCTAAAAGTTTTAAAGAAGAAATAGAACCTGATGATATTTTATATCGTTGGGTAAGTCCAATTCATTATGAGATGAAAGCAGAACAGAGATTACAAAAAAGTAGAGGTAATTTAGTTAATTTTGAAAATAAAGAAAATATTAATCGTAATGAATTTTTTGAAAATTATAAAAAATGTATAAATCCTTATGACCCAAGATGTCAAATTAAGAAATAACAACATTATTTAAATCTGTTGGTGGTATAACATCTCTTTCACATCTCAAACAACAACAATTAATTACTCTACATCTACTTTTAAGAATAAATGTTAAACAATACAAACCTCCTCCTCCTATAATTCCTATTAATGTTAATATAAATGTATCATCTAACCAAATTGGAATAGTCATTTATATAATAATAAAATATATTTATTATATAATATACTATGAAAGTAAAACCTATAAACAAATTTAAGACACAACTACCAAAAGCAAGTGCTTTTACTATTGAAACTGATGATGACTTCCCAAAACTTCACACCTTAACAATAGCATCAGGTAAGCGTGGAGGTGGCAAGTCCGTAGCAATTGCTAATTTAGTTAAACAGGCAAAAGATAAAGGTTATTTTGACCGAGTGTATTTAATTACGCCGACTTATGCCAGTAATAAATCTATTTGGGAAATATGTGATATACAAGAAGAAGATGTATATGAACCTGATTTAAGTGTATTAAAACAAATTAAAACTAATGTAGAAACAGAAAAACAAGAATGGGAAGATTTTTTAAAACGAAAAGAACTTTACAAAAAATATAGAAAAGATATTAAAAATACACCATTTGATAAAATTAAATCAGGTGATATACTTGCTTATTTAGAACAGGGATTTTTTGATTTTGAATTTAATGATAAATGGAAATACGATGAAGAACGACCACCAAGACTGGCGTGTATAATTGACGATTGTATGGGGACAGATTTAATGACAAAAAGAACTGCTGGTTTAACTAATCTTTGTATTCGTCATAGGCATATTGGAGATGGATTAGGCATAAGTCTTTTTATGTTGGTCCAGTCTTATTGTAGTCAGGACGGAATACCAAGACCCATCAGGGAAAATACAACTCATCTTATGCTTTTTAAAATTAATGATGAAAACCAAATAGCAAAAGTTAAAGCAGAATGTGATTTACCTGTCACGGACGAAGAATGGGACACTATGTGTAAATATACTCACGAAAAACCATATAATTTTTTATTTATTGATTTTTCACCAAAATGTCCTACCAAGCAGTTTAGAGATGGAATGGATAGTTATATAGTTCCTGATAGTTTAAAAGATAAATGTAATTGTAAAAAGTAATTATTAATAAATAAAATATAATTATATAATATAATAAGAATGGCAACAAAAACAGGCATATTAAGCGATGCTAATTTTATGGCGAATTGTGAAGAGTATAAACCTCTACCTATTGGTTTTGCTAACGCTCATTTTGTTGGTAATCGTCCTAATCCTAATCTAATGGGAGTTAAAACACCAAAATATCAGCGTTCCGCTCCACGCCCAGTTAGTGCTGATGTAATGGCGGTTAATATGGCACGAATGAACCCACAAGGTAATCCATTTGCTTCGGCGAGAGAAATGTTAGATATGTATATTAAAGAAGGTAAAGAATTTAAACCTCCACCAGTAAAACTCCGTTCATTAGAAGAAAATTTAGAAGAATTACATAATTTTATTTTTAGTGATAGATTTGAAGGTAATGTTAGTGATGCTTTTGGATATACAAGTTTAAAAGAATTTATAAAAGATTATTATGGTCTTGTTAATGCTCCTGTTCCAAAAATTATTCTTCAAAATAGAGGAGATGCTATTTTAAAACAAACTATTTCTACTGCTGTAAATACAGAAGATTTACCTGATAGATATTTTTACCTTTCTAAATTCAATTCAGTTGGTAATAAGGTAAAAGAAGATATTTATTCAAAAATGTTAAGTGAAATGAGAAAACAAAATATAACTATAAGTAAATATGTTTTAGGTTCTCAACCCAATAAAGGTGATTTAGAAGATAATATGAATAGAATGTTAGAAGTAGTTTATTCTCGTGGTGTTGTTATTGATTTAGATAATATTTTTGGTATGCTTACACAAGGAAATTTACCTCCTCAAAATATAACACAATTAGTTCAGCAAATATCAGGAGGTTCAGGTTCATCAGCGATGGGAACATCTACTCAAATGTCCCAAGCAGGAACACAGCAAGGTGTAGCATTACCAGCAACTTCTTCAACAACTCCCGAAGTAGAGAAAAAATAAAGTTTTAATTTAAAAATTATTTTCTTTTATTATTATATAATGAGTGATTTATCTAATAATAATTTAGAGGACGATATTACTTCAATAACTATTGATGATGAATTTGATAGAAAAAAAAGATATACTAATGCTTGTAAATTTGATGATGCTACATTAAGACGGAGAGATAATGAATTAAAAGAATTACAAAAATTATATCCTAATATGTGTGTAAGTATGTTAGAACTTGCTTGGAATTTTTGTGAATATACACCAAAAGAAGAGCAGGATAAAATTATTAAAGAAAAATTATGGGAAGGAAAACCAGTTAAAAAGAGAATGATGGGAGGAACTATTAAGAATGCTATGAGTGTTGAAAGTAGATAATTAATTTAAATAAAATTTATAAATAAAATATATATTATTAATATATAATAATGGCAACAGAAGTCGTAAATTCCTATAACATCTATGTAGATACTGAACGCAATATATCACAAACCTCCACAGGTCAAGATGTTATGTTAGCACTCTCTCAAACTCCTATTACTTGTGCTGATAATCAGTTTATTAGATTAACTCTTCAATCTTTTAGTATGTATAAATCATTTACAAATATAAATCCAAATAATAACTTATTTAGAATAAATGGAGATTTTGGTGCTGGTGCGGCACCTGCTCCAACCGCAACTGATTTTGCTGTATATTTAGATGATAAAAATTATGTAGAACCTAACTTACTTGGTGCTGAATTTGCTACTCAATTATCGGGAGCATTAGCATATTTATCAGGTGTTGGTTTAGGTGCTACACCAATTTCTTTACCACAATCAATAACTACGCCAGGCAATAACCCAACAGATAATGGTAATAATGATGGTATCATATCTTTTGTTATTAATTTTTCTGCTCCTCATCAAATAACTAATTTATCAGTCCAGTTTAAAATAGAAGATGGAGATATTTTTGAACTATTAGGAGGAGATAGAATTTATCCAATTGACCCAACTACAAAATCCAGTATATTTTTAGAAGTAGCACCTGATTTTGGTGCTGGTCCGCAAAATGATAAAATACTGGTTAGATGTAAATATAACGGCCAATTATCTACACAACAGAATGTATATTTAAGAACAGATATAAATAATACAAATATTCAAACTGAAAGTTTCAATTCAGGAAATACAGATAATAGATTAGCAACTAATCTTTCCAGTTCCCGTATTTTAGCAAAATTAGTTATAGATAATGAATTTATTAATTACACAACAGGGACACAAATGGAATATTTTGTTAATTTAACAACTAAACAGATTACATTTTTAAGATTATTTTTAACGGACTCACACGGACGAACCATTCCTGAAAATGTAAGAAGACAATATCCAGCAAGAACAGGAGCAACTGCTTACCAACCAATTGTAGGAGCGGGAGAACCTAACCCAACCCCTGTAAATCAAAATACATTAGGAAATAGAAGTTTTGAATGTGTAGTTAAAGTAGATATACTCCAATATATGGGAGGACAAAATAATACATTAAATGCTCCTCCTCCACCCAAGACCGTGCCGGCAAGATTTGGAACTGAACCATTAAATAAATTTGATTATGGTGAAAGTGGATACCCTGATAAAAATTTTGCGAATTTACGAATGAATTAAATGTTTAGAGAGAATTAAAAAAATAAAAAGTTTATAAATCTTTTTTTATTTAAATTTAAATTAATTTAATTAAAAAAAAAATATTATGTAATTATATAAAAAGATGAGTTTTAACCCGAACCTGACATATTTTGTTGAACGCCTCCAAGGGGTCTCTACAAATACTTTCCGTCTTGAAAGTCAAAATAAAACAACTGCTTCACAGAACGATATAATCACATTTGATATGCCGTCCAATGCCATCTTAAATTTAAGAAGTTTAAAGGTCTGGGCGAATGCGAGTGCTAATGCTGGTTCTGCTACTGCTGGTGCCCGTCTTCCTCCAATTAGTGATTTAGTAGAAAGAATTGAGGTTAGTGTTGGAGGCATTATTCTTTCACAGGGCACTAACTTCTCAAATGTTTTACAGGAAGCGATGCGTGCCTTAACTTATGAAGATTGCGACAGCGTCACAGGACACCCTGAATATGTCCGTAATATTTCCTATGTAAATAAACTTGGTGCTGGTGCTGCCGTAATAACTGGAACACTTAACGAAGAATACCCAGTAAATGGTAATAATCAGTTTTTCTGTATTGATAAGTTCCCCGGCTTCCTTGCCACAGCGGACCCGAAATTATTAGACACGAGCATTTTGCCGGACATTCGTGTAAGACTTTATATGGCCACCGATAATGTTTTAACTACATCTGCTGGAACTGCTCTTGGTAGTGGTGCTGCCAAAGGTGCCGCTCCAACTTTTGAACCAGGTTTTGCCAAAGTAGGTGCTGGTGGTGGTAAATACATTTTAACTGATATTCACGCTACTATTGAGGCCATTGGTATGGCGGACCAGTCCTATGACCAAATGATTTCAGCACAAATGGCCCAGCAAGGGTTCTTGGAAATTCCCTATAAAGCATACACCACATTTCAGGAACAGCATTCAGGAGCATCACGCTTCACGGTCAGCACACAGAGTTTAGACCGGGTCTGGGTGGCATGGCGTGTTGCTAATCCTAACGCCCAGGCGGCACCCATTATTGTAGATGGTTATAAATCATCAGGTGCTTTTATTGCTGGAACTTATGCTACTGATGCTGCCAAAGTTGCTGGAACTAATCTTGATTTAGGACTGCCAGGTTATGATATTGGTGGTGTTTTAGACACAAATAAAGAAAAATACAAATCCCAGTATTTCAACTTCAAAAGGCCTAATGCTAATATGAAGATGCAACTTCAACTTAATGGCGCCTATATGCCTCAGTTCTCTGCTAATGTTGGAGAACTATATGGTATGACACGCAATTCCCTAATGGGAGCAAGAGAAGCAAAAAATATGTCATTCAACCAGTATGTAGAGAACTTCTGTGTCCAGTGCTTCCGTCTTAACTTGCCTGATAGTGAATATTCCCGCTCCATCTGCGGGCTGGACACCCGGGCAGTAAATCTTCAAGGTATTGTTAAAACTGATGGCGTGACAGGTCTTCCAACCATTAACATTTTCACAGAACAGACCGAATGCTTACGGGTTGGACCGGGTCGTGCCATTGAAGTAATTTCTTAAATAATTAATTAAAAAAAAAATATATTATTATAGTATATAAAGATGGCAGTTGTTCCTCAAATATTTAACGGACTAAAAGGCGATAGAGATGTGGATACTAAACGAGAACTACCCCTATTTGGATTTACAAACGGAGGTCTAAATAAACCCGCTCTTAAACTCAATTGGACTAAAACCAATAATTTAGAGAATATGACTTCATTAAGACAATCTGTTTTACTAACCAATCAGGGAGGAGTTCGGGGCGTGATGCCCTGTAAAGGTGCTGTTAGTGTTGGATTTGCTGGTGGTGCTACAAGAACTTTAAGAAGACCCGCTATTCCATATCAAGGTGGATTATATCCCCAACAGGGATACGCAAGAGGTCAAATGAAAGGACTTGCTTATCAAGTAGAAAAACCAATTAATCAACCATTAATGCCTCTTGCTGATAGTTTCAACGCTGGTATGAATAGTAGATTAGGACAACCTCAATCTATAAATGCTATGGGATAAATAAATATATTTTTGTTATTTAATAAATAAAATAAATATATTTATATAATATAATAATGACAATTCCATACTCAACGAAACCTGTTCCTACATTGGGACAATTAAGAGATGTTAATATAAATAATGCTACATTAGCATCAGGACAAGTAGTTAGTTATGATGCTACTTCTCAACAATGGCAAAATACTGCTGGTGGTGGTGGAGGTGGTGCTACTATTAGTGGAACTGATAACGCTGTTGTATTTAAAAATGGTGTTAATGGAGATGCTCCAAGTGATGGTATAACAAAATCAGTTGCGGCAGCAGGATATACTATTAATTTAGATACATCAAATAAAAGAGTTGGTATTAATAAAATTAATCCTGTTGTTAATTTAGATGTAGCAGGAGAAGCAGATTTTACTGATAATTCACAAACAATAAAAATAAGCGAAGAGTTAATAGGTTTAACAACTGGAACAAATGAATTAAAATTATACTCGGGTAATTTACCTGCGGTTGTAGATGGTTTAACTTCTATTGATAGTGTTAATAAAAAAGTTAGTAGTAGTGCTTTAAGAAGTTTAGACCCGACTGCTTTTGATGTTGCTAATTCAAGTGATTTAGAGAGTGTTTATAAAATTAAATTACAAGATGGAACAACAAGACAATCAGCACCAACTACTGCTTTTGATATACAAGAACCATTTAGACCTTTAAGTTTTCCAACAGGACAAATTGTAGAATATTCAAATAAATTACCTATGCAGAAACCAATAATAATATCAAGAAATTTAGGACCGCAAATAATAGCACCTGCTACTATTCGGGTTGTAAGTTCTTTTGGAACACGAAGAAATGCTCCTTTCTTTGATGATGGAATGATTTATGACCCTTGTAATATGAGAGCAAAATTAACAGGTAATGGGTGGAATTCTGCTGGGGCACCAGTTGTTTATCGTGTTGCTGATTTAAAATTAGGTTTTACTATATCTTGGAATATTCACGGAACTTGGACTGGCCCCGGCGCTCCATTAAATAGAGGAGATGTTTATGTAGTTCAATATCGTAATGGTGTAGTTCTGTATAATCATTTAGTTCAGCAATTAGAACAAGAAGCGGAAACTTGGTTCGTTGGTAAAAAAACATTTTTAGGTTGGGACGCTGGTGCTGGTGAAGATTTTGACCCTCTTACTGATTATTATGAGATAGAATTAGCAAACCAAGCAGGGGTAGATTTACAATATAATTCCGCACAAGTAGAAATAGAATGTTTTTTAGCACAATAGATTACCACCAAGATTTTAAATTTCTAACTATATTTGCTCTGTCTATATAATCTTGAAGTGTATTATGTTCTTGTTTATAATCTGTATTTTGTTTTTGAACTATTATTTTTATATCTTCATCAGTCCATTTCTTATCAAGATTAGTCCAATAATCTACACCATAATAAACATATAATTCTTCTCCAATATCAATATTTCTTTCAGCAATTACAATATAACTTTTAAAATTACCATCTTCATCATATTTAATTTGTCTATCACAATTATATTTTTTATTTAATAAATTCATTCTTATTTCATTTATATCATTAGTAGTAGAATAATCATTTATTAATGATGCTACACCACCTTTACGAAGATGTTGAGTTGTTCCTGCTAATACTTCATTAGGACTTGTATTTTGATTATATCCACCTTTTCCTGTAATTAATACTGGAACAACATTAGTCCAATCATCATCATAAATTTTACATAATATTCCATCATACCAGCATATTGCTTCACCTTTTTTTATTTTCTTTGTAGCAAATACACCATTACCTTTATTGGGTGATGGTTTAACTTCTACCTTATTCCATTTACCAGTAGGTGTTGTGATTTCTTTAAAGTCAAACATATTCTTATATGATATAAAAAGATAATATTTTTTTATATCAATTTTATTTTTATAGAAAAAAAATAATTTTTAGACTGACGAGAGCATAAAAATAAAATTTGATAAATTTTAATCTTATGTTAAACGCAAATTCGTTTAAGAAATTTAGCGGTTCTCATTTTGAGAACCTTAACGGGGGGAGAGCATA
>Ga0181393_1000471_pt1 | contig 15258 bp, 18 predicted proteins | sample 16SPOviralmetaG_FD_130122 | JGI IMG/M metagenome (GOLD analysis project Ga0181393, IMG submission 130122) | Marine viral communities from the oligotrophic San Pedro Time Series (SPOT) site, San Pedro Channel, CA, USA - 16 SPOT_SRF_2010-10-21 | ecosystem: Environmental > Aquatic > Marine > Strait...
AACAAGGTGCAACAGGTAAACAAGGAGCAACAGGTAATCAAGGTGCACAAGGAGCAACAGGTAATCAAGGAGCTCAAGGAGCAACAGGTAATCAAGGAGCAACAGGTAATCAAGGAGCACAAGGAGCACAAGGAGCACAAGGAGCTCAAGGAGCACAAGGAGCAACAGGTAATCAAGGAGTTCAAGGAGAACAAGGAGAACAAGGAACACAAGGAACACAAGGAGCACAAGGAGCAACAGGTAATCAAGGAGCACAAGGAACACAAGGAGCTCAAGGAGAACAAGGTACACAAGAAGCACAAGGTACACAAGAAGCACAAGGAACACAAGGTACACAAGGTACACAAGGATTTACTCCTCTACCCGCTGCTGTGGCTACACCACAGGCTACACCAGTAAAGCCGTCTTTTGGCCCCGCTGCGAGCAGTGGGTCGAAGCCATCGAAAAAAGCAAATGACGACGACGACGCCAAGAAGACGGGCAAGAAGGACCTCACCAAAGATGACGGCGACGTCGACCAAGATGACAAAGATGACGTCGTCAACCAAGGAGCAGGACCTATGCTGCCTGCCTCAGACGCAATCGCGCCATTAATAACAATAGCCCCTAAAGATTCAGAATATGACCCAATAATGGACATTTTACTACATAGAGACCGAGTTTTAGCTAGAGTCTATGATAATCAGCATTTGTTCAGTGTGAAAGATACTGTTTTTACCATTCCATTTATTCCTAAAAGTTCTAATATTAAATTAGACGATGAAAATTTTATAAAAATCTATGGAGATCAGGTCTTATAAAGTTAACTATTAAAATTAATAAAATAATATATATTTATATTAAATAATTGAATATGTTGTCTCTCTTAATATTTTTTGCGCTTGTTATTTTTCTACGCTACTCTCCTTTTTTTATGTTTGTTATAGCTACATTAATACTCGCAATTTTCAGAGGAGGTGAGCTTAGATTAAATCCGGCTCATAGAAACATGCCTTCTCAAAAAGGTGCATCAAGAGGAGGTACTTTAATGCATGTATTTGATAATTTAACAGGAAGAGGAACAGATGATTTTGATTAATAATATTAATTTAAATTACATACGAATTAATTTTAAGAAATAATTTATATGTAATTATAAGAATGAAGGTAATCACTCGTAGTGGAAATAAAGAAGATGTAAGATTTGATTTAATTACTGAAAAAATTAAAGGACTTTCGAATGAAGGTTTGTGGGGCACTAAATTGAATACAGATCCAGTATTTGTAGCTCAAAATATATGTAGTCTTATATATGATGGAATATCAACATCTGAGCTAGATGATTTTGCAGCTAGCTTTTCTGCTACATTATTTAAAAATGATCCTGATTATCTTATTCTAGCTGGCAGAATTGCAGTAAATAATCATCATAAAAATACAAATGAATGTTTTTCAGATGTGATGACTAAATTAAACGAATCTGATATTATCTCAGATACTTTTATGGAAAATGTTTCAAAGAATAAAGACATTATAAACGATATGATAGATTATTCAAGAGACTACAGTATTTCATATTTTGGATTTAAGACGCTGCAGAATGCATATCTTCTTAAAAATGAAAATGTAGTTCTTGAGAGACCTCAGCATCTTTTTATGCGGGTTGCTGTATCCATTCATGCTGACAACATAGATATGGTTAAAAAGGTATACGATTCTCTTTCATGTAAGTATTATACACATGCTACGCCAACTCTTTTTAATGCTGGTACAAATTATCAGCAATTGAGTTCTTGTTTTCTACTAGGAACAGAAGATTCTGTTGAAGGTCTTTATAAAACTGCTGGAGATATGGCTCAAATTTCAAAATGGGCAGGTGGAATAGGAGTACACATTTCAAATGTCCGCGCAAAAGATTCTTATATTAATAAAACAGGCGGAAAAAGCAATGGAATTATGCCTCTTCTTAAGGTATATAATAATATTTCTCGCCACATTAATCAGAGTGGAAAGAGGAATGGATCATTTGCCGTTTATATAGAACCTTGGCATGCTGACATAAATGATTTTCTTGATGCAAAGAAGAATAATGGAGCAGATGATATGCGTGCAAGAGATTTGTTTTATGCTCTATGGATCCCTGATCTATTTATGAAACGTGTAGAATCAGACGAATTGTGGTCATTGATGTGCCCTAACGAATGTAAATATCTTAATGATACATGGGGTGAAGAATTTGAAAAGCTTTACACAATGTACGAAAGCGAAGGTAAATTTAGAAAGCAAATTAAAGCTAAAACACTCTGGGAGAAGATTATTAATACGCAAATTGAAACCGGTTCTCCATATATACTTTACAAAGACACCGTAAACAGAAAATCTAATCAAAAACACTATGGTATTATCAGAAGTAGTAATTTATGCACGGAAATTGTTGAATACTCTGACTCAAAAGAGACTGCTGTATGTAATCTAGCAAGTTTGTGTTTGCCTTCTTTTGTTAAAAATAATGAATTTGATTTTGATCTTTTAGGGAATAAGACTCAAGAACTCGTTATTAATCTCAATAAGATAATTGATATCAATCATTATCCAACACCAGAGTCTAAATTTTCGAATAATCTTCATCGTCCTATTGGAATTGGAGTGCAAGGTCTTGCAGATGTTTTTATGATGCTCAAAATGCCTTATGAATCTGATTCTGCTAGAAATCTTAATAGAGACATATTTGAATGTATTTATTACAACGCTCTTTTGATGTCAAATAAACTCGCTCAAGAACTAGGGAAATATGAAACATTTGACGGTTCTCCAACATCACAGGGTCTATTTCAATATGATCTATGGAATGTTACTCCTAAAAAATACACTCATTTATTTGACGAGCTTAAAACTGATGTCAAACAGCATGGGCTACGTAATAGTCTTTTGGTTGCACCTATGCCGACTGCTTCTACTGCTCAGATAATGGGCAATAACGAGTCTTTTGAGCCATATACATCTAATTTATACACGAGATCTGTGCTCTCTGGTAATTACATTATCGTAAATCAACACCTTGTCGATGAACTTAGAAATAAAGATTTATTTAGTAAAGAACTCATTGAAAAGATTATGCTAAATAAAGGATCAGTGCAAAGTTTAGATCTTCCAAGTGATATCAAAGAAATATATAAAACATCATGGGAGATGTCCCAAAAGAAAATTTTAGATCTTGCCGCAGATCGCGGAGCTTACATCTGTCAAAGTCAAAGTTTGAATTTATTTGTAAATCCTCCGCAACCAAAAGTAATTCATTCTATTCTAATGTATGGTTGGAAAGCAGGACTTAAAACAGGGTCATATTACATTAGAACAAAATCTGTGCTTGAAAATCAAAACTTCACAACAGATGTTTCAAAGGAACGTGTGTCATCTGATAAAGAATGTGTAATGTGTAGTGCATAAATTAAATAATTAAAAAAAATAATTTATACATTTATGCTACCTAATCCTACTTTTCTTGAAAAATTAATTGGCGCAAGAATAAATTTGTTTATTTTTGGCAGAGCAATCGGAACCGGACATCATATTTATACAACAGATGAACCAGAAACAGATTCTGAAGACATTTCTAGTGATAACTCAGAAGAAAGTATCAGCTTTTAAAACATAAATAAATCATTAAAATTACAATCAAAATTAAAACTAAAATTATTGTAAATGTATAATCAAATCCTACAGTTTGATTTGTAAATTTGGACATATAGTCCTCAAATGACGGAGAAACTTTACCTAATTTATTATTTACTGCGTCATGAAAGGTATATGCCCATTTTATAAGACCTTCATTAGATTCTAATGCAGAATTTATATCTATTTTTTTAAATAACTCTTGAGAAGAAATACTGCATTTATCACATGGCAATACCTTCATTATATTTTCATAAAAATCTCTGTATGCTTTTTTATCTGCATCATTAGGTTTTTCTGGATAGCCATGAGCTACAAAATGTATAGTTTTCCAAATGTATGGTCCCCAAATTTTAGGATTTATATTTGATTTGCCTGACAGACTCATTTAATAACTTATAAATATTTTATTTAAAATACTTAAAAACGTATTTTATATAATATATAATATATAATACATAATATAATTAATTTTATGGATTTTTCATTGCAAGACACCTGGTGTTTATATTTACATTATAAAGATCTTGGTAAGATGTATAATGACAATGTAGAAAAATTAATTGAAATTAATGACATAAAAACTTTTTGGCAAACATTTAATAATATACCAAAGATATATGAAATTTTCTCAGACGGAAGTGGTGTTAGAAAAATGAAAAGAAATAATGCGACGCCATGTGCATATTCATTCTTCAGAAGTAATGTATTTCCTTGTTGGGAAGACATTAAAAATAAAGATGGATTTGAATTTTCTATTAGAAATAGTAATAATTTGCGTAAATTTCAAGATGAATGGCTATATTCTTTACTCGAACTTATATCAGAAACACAAGAAATATATAAATGTATCAATGGTATAAGGGTTGTAGATTGCACAAAATACGACAGTGTTTTATATAGAATTGAGTTTTGGATAGACTCTGAAGATAAAAAAGATGAAATAGAAAAAATTCTGAGGTCAGACTCTTTTGGACTTAAGAAGTATAAATTTTTATATCGAAGTCATAAAAATATGAAAGAAACAACTTAAAAAAATAAAAAAGAACAAATTAACTAAAAATGAATATTGAAGATGTCATGAGTAAAGACGAACTTTCTGATTTAATTACAGATTGTCTTAAAGATTTTGATAGGCGCGACAACGATGGTAACTTTCCAGACGATTTTCTTATAGATTCTGCAAATACTCGTTATGAAGATATTTGTTCTAGATTGGAAGGTATTAGTAATGTGTTATGTAGTGATGAGCGCGCGCTCGTCGCCGACGAGGATGATAATACGTCTTTAAAAACCAAAATAACCTCTGTAGAAGAAAAGGTTGATAGAATTGAACAAAGTATTAATCATAAACTTGATCCTCTTTTAGAACTACTTCAAGCTGTAATTAAAAATGGTCTTAAGTTGTCTAATAATACTCAAAATGAAACTTACACAGAAACTGAAAATACACCAGTTCCTGAATTAAGCTATAAAGAAGACAACGAATACATCTATATAACTGGTTCAAAGACTTATGATAACCGAGAACTAATTAAGGCTACATTTAGAGGCGCAAGTTGGAATAAAGAAAGATCAGCTTGGGCTTTTAAAAAGTTTGAAGACTATGAAACGATTATAACAGATGTATTTCCTAACATAATTAAGGGTCAATCGTAAATACAGACGTATTATATTTTCCAGAACCAATTTCTAATCCAGAAACCCTACGAATACGAGGATCTTTAAAACAATAATAAAAAATAGCACTTTTTTTCATATTCAGTCTTTTTTGAATACTTTTAACCCCTAATTTAGTTCCTTTATTGTTATTAAGTAGACTAAAAACTGGATTCATTTATTTTAAATGAAAATATAATTTATCTTTAAATTATTATATTTACATTTATGTAAATAATGGAATTTGGTAGAAAAGGCGATGCTAAAAAAGCAATGAAACTTCATCATCGGGAAGGAATCACTCTTAAACAGGCTTGGAGAAGGGTAAAAGGTGGAAAAACTACTAAGTCAAAGAAATCCAAGAAGTCTGGTATGTCTCCAAAGAAAAAGAAGGCGGTTTCCAATGCTAAAAAAGCGATGAGACTTCATCATCGTGAGGGAATTACGCTTAAACAGGCTTGGAAAAAAATTAATAAATTTGGTGACACAGTTTGTCCAAAGGGTTATGAGATGAATCCAAAGTGGAATGGTAGACGCATTGATCATCAATGTATTAAAGAATGTGGATTTTTACAAACCAGAGATCCTGTAACAAATAGATGCAAAGGTCCTCTTGGGGGTCGTGGCCCGGCGTCGCCGCTTAGAGCTGCCCGCCCACGTGCACCACCCGTTATAAAACCAGGTTATGAGATAAATCCGGCAACGGGCCGTCTAAGAAAGATGTGTCTTCCTGGACAATATAGAGATCCAGTAACTGGAAGATGCAGAAATATCAGGATGTCGGATGCAGCGCGCTACCGCGCGGATACGATGCGCGGAATGGGAGGCGACGCGGATTTCATAAGCCCCGGTGGTTTACGCATGGATACTATGGATTTTGGTGGTATTATGTATAATCCTGAGATGAAACATTGTAATACATTTGGATCTACCACAAATGTTGCCGCGGCAACACGGGCTATGCAAATGAAATTTAATCCGTCGATGATGGGTAAAAAACACTACAGATCAAGCTTTGGAACATGTGCAGTATGCAATGCCCGTTAGATATTATATCTCCAATAATCATAAAAATCTTTGTGAGTCCACCTTGAAACATTTATGTTGTCTAAATCTCTTTGAAAATTTTCAATTCTTATAATTTCTAATTTAAAATTTTTAAGAGGTTTTGAAACTGAAACATCACGAAGTCTTGCTTTAGTCCAAAAATCTTTACCATAGTATGTGTATGCTAAATTCATATAATATATATTATCAAATGTATAGATATAAAAATTTTTACACACAATTGACATGTTTAAAATGTCATTTAAATTTAAAAAGTTTGATATATGTCTAATTATGTCACAGTTTAGTATCATACATTAATTAATTAATTAATTTTTAAAAAAAATATTAAATATATATTAAAAATAATGAATTATAGAGATCCTTATTTACGATCTTATATAGATCCAGCTCTCTACACAACCCCTGACTATGAGAGATATCGTAATGAATATATCCCAGACCTTCGCGCCGCATATCAACTTATGCAGATGCCGACGCAGAATGCCGATGACTATCGGGCGGCGGCCGAACTTATGCAGATGAGCCAAGGTCGGCAAGGATTTGGCGATGAACATGATGAGTTCAACCCGCCGTCAATTGTAAGACAAAATGCGGAGCGCCGCCTTGCACCCGACCCAGACTCAATAATGCACGAGTTTAAAATGTCATTTGGCAAGGCAAAGAAAACTAAGAAACCCAGGAAGGCAAAACCAAAGAAGGTATCTCTAAAACAGCTTCAAAATATTGCCCGTGATAATGGTGTATCTATTTTTACGCGTCGCAAGGATGGCAAAGGTTTCACAAAGAAGCCGTTAACCGTAAAAGCTCTCAAGTCGCGCTTAAGCCGCAGAAAGGTTCCATATCAGTCAGGGCCTCGTCCTGGACCTCTTCGGGGAGACTCCTTTAAAGCGTTCAGCACACCATTTCGTCCCGGCCTCGCCGACGACGACGTTTTTTATGACGCCATGGAGTTTGGTGCAGGACATGACTTTGTTTGCCCGCCAGGTATGAAACGCAATAAAAAATGGAGACCGAAATCTCGTAAGCATCGCCGTAAGTGTCTCAAGGACAAAGGTCCTAGAGTGACTCTCAGTGAGCTTCAAAACGTTGCCCGCGGTAGTGGTGTATCTATTTTTGCGCTTCGTAAAGACGGTAAAGGTTTTACAAAGAAGCCTTTAAGCGTAAAAGCTCTCAAGTCGCGCTTAAGCCGCAAAAAGGTTCCATATCGGGGGGGACGGAAGCTTGGTCCTCTCGCGAGACCTGATGACGGATTCCTATTAACGCCATTTCGTCCCGGAATGTAGGATAATGCATTTGGGACGCGTCTTCGTCCCCGTAAACGCCCTCGCCGTAAGAATGTAAAGAAATCTAAAAAGACAAAGTCAAAGAAGATAACTCTAAAACAGCTTCAAGCTATTGCTCGTCGTAATGGTATATCTGTATTTAAAAGAAGCAAGGCTCCGCCCCTCCTTGGCTCCATTAGTTATACAAAAACTCCTTTAACTTTAAGCGCTCTCAAGACACGCTTATCAAAACTAAGAATTTCATATTAATTTTATTGTGACTTGATATTTTTTAAATTAAAATAAAAATATAAAGTTATAAATTATACAATAATACGATGGAGCCTATACTTTCTGAAACTTCTAATAGATATGTATTGCAGCCTATACTCTGGACTAAAGTTTGGGAGGCTTATAAAAAGCATCAGCAAGCTTTTTGGACGGCTGAGGAAATCGATTTTCCAGCAGATATATCAGACTGGGAAAAGTTAAATGATAGTGAAAAATTTTTTATTTCTAATGTTTTATCTTTTTTTGCGGGCTCCGATGGTATAATATTTGAAAATCTTTCTATTAATTTTATAGATGAAGTTAAGATTCCAGAGGTTAGAGCTTACTATGGATGGCAGGCAGCAATGGAAACTATTCATTCAGAGACATATGCACTAATGATAGATACATACATCTCTGAAGAGTCTAAATATAAAATATTTAATGGTATTCAAGAACTTCCAGGTGTTAAAAAGAAGGCAGAGTGGACTCAAAAGTGGCTAAATCAGGGCATTCCTTTTCAAAAACGTCTTGTTGCATTTACAATAGTTGAAGGTATATTCTTTTCTGGGTCGTTTTGCGCAATTTTTTGGCTAAAATATGTTAAAAAGTTAATGACTAAGGCCCTTGGAAAAAGTAATGAACTAATTGCAAGAGACGAATCACTGCATACTGATTTCGGCGTTCTTTTGTATTCTTACATAGTAAATAAATTGTCTCCAGAAGAAATGAAAGAAATGATGAAATCCGCCGTTGAGATTGAAAAAGAGTTCATTTGTGATTCTTTTCAGTGTAATCTTATAGGTATTAATGCTGATTCTATGAAAACATACATTGAATTTCAAGCTGATAGACTTATAGAAAAACTTGGTTATGAAAAGATATACCACGTTGAGTGTCCTTTTAGTTTTATGGATACAATGTCACTAGATGGTAAAAGTAACTTTTTCGAACAGAGAGTTACAGATTACAATCGCCCAGAACAAATAGAAGATAAACAACTTGAATATCTGGAAGACTTCTAAATTTTGCAAAAAAATAAGGTATTTAAAAAATTTAGATCATTTACAATTGTATAAATGTCATTTACAGTTGTAGATGGTCGTGGAAATATTCACGAACACGAGCCGGAGTATTTAAACATCCAGAATAATACATCTCAAAACGAAGCCATTCCTGAGACTATGTCAATAGAAGAGTACCGTAGTTTATATTTTACACCTGAACAAGAGTGGAACAACACCTTTAATCCAAAAAGAGTGTCAATAGAAGCATTACACTCAATATGTCTTAAAAAGAAAGGTAAAGGTCCTAAAAAGCCTATTTATTACCCTGGATGCACAGCACCTGGACCCTATTACGATCCAGAACATCGACATATACATATATGGAAATCTAAAAAATTAATTTCAAATTTTATTGGAGAACAGTATCAAAATTCAGAATATGTTCAATTTACAGAAAATCTTCCAGGAACTTATTGTTCTATTTGTCATTCTAGAAATAAACAATTTCATTTAAAGTGGGACAAAACTAATCAATGGTGTCAAGAAACATTTTATGAAAAACCTACGATACTTATAAATAACGATGTTTATACAAAAGAAGATATTCTACCAAAAGAAGAAATTAAGACATTTCCAAATGTAGTCCCAAAGACTGAAATTAATGAACTTGTAGATGAAATCATTAAAAAATGGGAATCTTTAATGATAAAGATAAAATACACCGTGAATAATGAAAAAGTGCTATATCCTATTTCAAGATTTAAATCTTTATATTTATGGCCATGGCAACTTACAAATTATCAAAAATTTAAACTAAAGTTTCCAGATTATAAAAAAAGTAATATATTTGCACCCAGTGAGATAGAAAAATTTAAAGATAATTATGCGGTTATAGTTTAAGGATATCATTTATTATACAATGTGTAATGTATAATATATGACTAGTAAATATGATAAGCTTTTTATAGAAATCTGTCAGAAGTATGCAGAGATGTCTTATGCAAAAAGAAAACAAGTTGGAGCTGTTATAGTTAAAGATAATACTATTGTATCAGACGGGTACAATGGAACGCCCGCTGGTTTTGACAATATATGTGAAGATAAATTTGGTAAAACTCATTGGTATGTACTACACGCAGAAGCAAATGCTATAACAAAAATGGCAAAAAGTAATGTAAGTTGTAATGATTCTACATTATACATTACCTTGTCACCATGTAAAGAATGTTCTAAATTAATAATCCAATCTGGAATTAAAAAAGTAGTATATCTAGAAAAGTATAAAGATACAACCGGATTAGATTTCTTAGGAAATTTTAATGTTGAGTGTATTCAAATAAAGTAATGGATTCTTTAGTTAATATCGAAACAGGCGAAATTAATTGGGATGCTATTAAAAAGATGTATAAAGACTCTGCATTAGAAAAATGTGCTAAAAAATTTAATTGTAAGAAATGCAATACATCTTTTTACAGCAAAAATTATGACGGAGAGTTTCCTTTATGCATAAAACATAGAAATAACACGTTTAAATAAAATTAATTACATATTTATATTTTATAAATGGATAACACACGGTTAGATAAGCTTGAAAAAGAAGTTGCTGATCTTAGAACAAAAATGGGTTCAAAAGAAAAGCCTAAAAAAGAGAAAAAGCCAAGGGAGCCATCTGCATACAATGATTTTGTTAAAAAAAGTATTGCCGAAGAAAAATCTAAAATGGGAGAAAACTATGATCACAAAAAAGCATTTAAAAATGCTGCTGAAGCGTGGTCAAAGAATAAGGGGAAGTCTAGTTAATACTAAACAATTTTCACAAATGTAACAATTTAGTATATCTGAGTAAAATATAAAATTTGACTTACAATTACAATCAATATTACATTCCTTGTTAATAAAAGCTTTGTAATATTTATTAATTGTATAAATTTCTCTATTAAGATTACTTACATTTGATAAACTCGAACACATATTCGATATTTTATTATTTACATTTATGTAATTTTCTAAGAATGTAGTATTGTTAGTTTTTATACACTTGAGTATATTTTCATCTACTTTTACATTAAAATCTTTTATATAATTATTTTTAATTTCGATATTTAAATTTTTTACTCTTATTTTACATATTACTAATGCGTATGACATTATTTGTGACATAATAATGTCTACAGATTCAAAATAATTAGCAAGTATATAAAAATACTGTATCTTAGGATATGTAAATAAATCGTTAGTTATAATTATATAATTTACATATTTATCATTTAAGTTTTCATTTATTATTTTAAATTTTTTGTCTGTAAAATTAAGTATTTTATATGATTCTTGGTCTAATAGGTATACATTTTCATTTATTTTAATTATAGATCTAAATGTATAATTTAGACATTCTAATAATAATGAGTCTGAAAATATTAAAGGATCTTTTATTAACTTGAAAAGCGTATACATTTCTGGAATAATTAGAGACTTAGAAGGTCTTGAATTGCTATTTGAGTATATTATATAACTCTCTTCAAATTGTATATCTGAACTATTATTAGATATAGTTAAAATAGACATTATTGTAATTAAATTACAAGGTGTCTCAATATTAATTTATTATAATAATTAAATTTTTCATCATGATCATCATCTCTCCATCTTACATGATTCATAGCTGTATGTGTTATTTCATGAGCGATTAAATTCCTTAAATCCCTTAAAGTTTTTAATTTACCATTTTCTTTTCTTAAATTTAAAAAAATTCTTCTATGTTTTGCTCTCAATTGGCCATCCTCGCCAACCGGGGTTTTATTTGTTTTTACTACAAGTTTCGGTTTATTTAAACCTTCAAATTTGATAGAACCTTGGTCTTTTAAAAGTTGCATCTCTTGTAGAAAATAAGGTGTTTGTAATAGTATATTTATTTCTGGTGTTCTTTTTTTTTCGCTTATTTCGATTGAAATGAGTGCTTTAACTATTAATATATCTATTTCATTTAATAATTCTGAAGCTTTTTCAGAATTCGGTAAATTTAAAACTTTATATTCTCCTACTTTAATGTAATTTTTATCTTCATTGAAATCCCAAATTACCATATATCAATTATAATATAATTAGTTATATTATTTATTTAAAATAATATTTACACTTCCATCGTTTTCCTTAAGTGTTCTAATTAAAGGACCTGATTTAGGCCGATAAAATTGCTTCTTAGGCTGATAAAATTGCTGCTTAGGCCTATAATAACTTTGTTTAACTTGTATACTTTTTGTAGGTATACTTACAGTTCTATTCTTGGATTTATTATCAAATTTTTTTAACATCATAAACATCTCAAGAGGTAGAACCCTAGCTATCTTAGGTATAAGTCCTATTGATGTTGGAGATGTATTTATAATAAATGGAAATTTTTTAACTCGATTATCTAGATAAAGTATTCTCGCCTGATTTCTATCTACTATTATTATATTAGTTGATAAATTAGGGTAGTTATACAAATTTTTGAGCGCCGTATAACTTTTATAACAATCTTTAAGTAAATATACAGTCTGCATTATATAATGAGATGTATTATATTGTATTTAATTATAAATTATAATTTTTTTTAAAGTTTTAAATATATAATATATAATATTAATATAATATAATACAAATGTCTGCACTAGTAGATCCCGACGAGATTGATGGGGACATTTATGATGAAATATACAACTTAGAACAATTACAGAGTTCATTATCTGGATTATTGTTAACTAATGATATTTCACAAGAAGAGTTTGACTCTGAAATGCTTAAAACAACTTATTATCTTGATGTTTTAACTAAAACATACATTCTCGACGAAGAGGATACTGGATTAATAGAAGAATTAACAAAATCTAAAAAATCTCTTAATGATTTATACAAAAGAGGTCAGATTTCAGAAGAAGAATTTAACAAAAACTACATAATAATTCTAAGAAAGGAACATACCATTCTTAAAAGGTCCGAAGACAATAGCGGCGGCAAAGTAAAGTATGACCTCGATCTTCCTTTGGAACAAAAACTTCAAATACTACATGAAGAAGAAATTAAAAAAGATAAATCTGTTGCTAAGAAAAATGGTATATTATATCCTAAACTTCCAAGTAGTATTACTAAAGAGGAAATTAATGAATACTACAATTTAAAAATAACAGGAGATCTTAAAAATGAAAATCCAGAAATTGAAGAATATTTAAAAAAATACTCCGCTACAAAAAGACTTATCGATTATTATACTACATCATATGAAGTAATTAAACTATTTTATGATGCAGATGCTAAAACATCCAATTTTGTTTTTAAAATGGTTCCTCCATTAAGTAGTAAGTTAGGAAACCTTAAGTCTGGGGAAACAAGACTTAACTTATTAAACCCAGAAGAAGAGGTTTATTCAGAAAGACTTGCTATTTTAAAAAATAGAATGAGGCAGATGAGTCGCGCAGATCTTATTAAGTGTGCAAGTGTAAGAATGGTAAAATTTATGTCTTATATAGAACGTCTTAAAGAAAATAAGCAGAACGTTATAAAATTTAAATCTAATCCAGAAGATTATTTAAACTTGAAAAAAATAATAGAAGAAGACAACATTTATTATCAAATTCCTTCTAGTGAGCTTTTTAAAGCATATACTTATGCTCGTCCGGATGTATTTAATCTTACTCAAGATGATATATTTGAAAAAATTGATGCCATAAAAGAATACATAGAAAAAGGAATCACAGGATATCTTGCTGTAAAAGAGGGCGCGGATATATTTAATCTTAATGACGATGATTATATAACAGTTTTACCTTTAAAAGATGAACTTTATACTACATTAAAAGCACAATCTGGGGATAAAACAGAAATAGCTCAAGCTTGGGAATTAAGAATGTCTTTGCCTGGAAGCGATCTTAAAAATATAGTTAAAAGATACATCTCATTTGAAGACTACCTCAAAGATTTTAAACAAATACTTATACAAAATTCTAGATCTTTAACAGGTAAATCTAAAGACATTATAAATGCTAAATTAAGAAAGATAAATTATTATTTAAAATATCAAGAAGATCCAGAAATTTATCTTCCAACTGGTCATAGATCTATATCTGACACATTTAAGAATAGAGTAGAAATCTATGGAATGAGACAAGAAGGTCTTTATGATTTATTAGAGTTTATAACCAGCTATTATCCTGGCAGTACAAATTTAGTTGAGAAATTAGAAGCAGATATATTTGACTATTCTAGTTCAAAATATAAATTTAATATTCAAAAAATCTTATTTATTTTGAATAATCATCCAGAAAAAATTGAAGAATTAGTAGAAAATGAAATCTCTATAATTGATTTGCTTACATATGAAACTCCTAAAACTTTACCTGAAATGGACATAGACATTAGAGAGCCTAAAGAAGAAAACATTAATAAATTATTAAATTGGAACCCTAATACAGATCAGTATAATATTTATGAATCTCAATTAAATGATTTAAATCACGATTTTGAGCAATTTAAACAAAACAATAGAGATTTAGCCACTATTGAAGTGACTCAGATAATGAGTCAATACTCTGAAAAGATTCAATGGTCAAGGTCTCTTGAAAAATATCAAAAACTAGATGTCCCCGATGGAGCTTTAGAACTTAACTTTAGATTAAGATATCTTCTTAAAGAAAGAAATAAATTAGGATCTAGAAGAGTATTTATTCTTGCAAGCGTGCCTGAACGAATGGAAAACCGGGATAAATTAACTAGGACATTTAGAATGTGTAATCTTCCAGAACCAAACAAATATGCTTCATTAACCGAAGATATAGTATTTGGTTTATCTAAAACCCCAGAGTATTATAAATATTATACTAATCTTGTAAACACAGAATACAATAGTTTATGTGATTATTTTACAAGAATAAATTTAAAATGTGAATTAGAACCTGATGGAAATGTCAAATGTATTACTCCTTTTGATCCGGAATATTTAATACCTATTATAACAGAATTCTTAGTTACACAGGGAGAAATAGGTTCAGTAGACATTGCTCGCCTTAAAGCATTTACAGAAACAATTAACTCCGATAATGTCATTGATTACATCAGAAGTTTAAGAGGTGATGAATTAGATGCTTACTATGATTCTATATCAGGACAATTAAATGAAAATAAAACTCCATTAAATGAAATATATAAAAAAGCTTCTAAAATACTTAAAGCAGAAAAATTTAGAATACAATTAAATGAATTATCAGCTATTATTTATAGTACATATAAACCACCTATAATTTCTAAAGAAAAACCTGTAAAAATAAAACATGGTATGGAGTATACACAAGATTATATCAAAATAG
>Ga0181393_1000475_pt1 | contig 15201 bp, 15 predicted proteins | sample 16SPOviralmetaG_FD_130122 | JGI IMG/M metagenome (GOLD analysis project Ga0181393, IMG submission 130122) | Marine viral communities from the oligotrophic San Pedro Time Series (SPOT) site, San Pedro Channel, CA, USA - 16 SPOT_SRF_2010-10-21 | ecosystem: Environmental > Aquatic > Marine > Strait...
AATCATAAAAAAATTCTTCGGAAGGTTGATTTTCTCCACCTAAAACACGACTAAAATACGGTGGTTCGTAATAACCATTTTGATTCGGGGTCTGTGTATATCTTGATAAACCGACACTCCAATCTACAGCAGAAGCATTAGCATTACTGAAATCAACAACAAAAGATCCATTTTGAGCAGATAAGGGATATTCCGGTAGTATGATTGCTTGTGGATATAAGGGGTCTTCACCTGATGTAAAGGTTCCAGTCGAACCGTCATATGTCCAGTCTTGATCGCTAGTTAGTCTAACATTATTATTTAAATCTTCTGCATAGGAAGTCGATGGTATAGTAGTATTCGCATCGTCATATTGATCATATTTTATTTGGAAACCTTCGAACTCATTCGTCGTAGCATCGCGCTTTACTAGAACAGTTACTAAATCAACTAAATTTGGGTGAAAGATATATTTATTCAATTGTGATTGTAGTTGTGATGCGAGTTCATCTGCGGTTAATTCGACAACTTGATCATTTCCAGCATCAATTACCGGTGTTCGAATCGGTGTAGCAGTAGAATTAAGTTGTATAGTTTCACCAGCACCACCATCGACTGTTTCACCATAATATTGATATAATACATAACTATTACCACTAACCGAAAAGGTACCATCTAAATTATATTTTACACTTTGTAAGGCGACTTGTCCATTCTTAGGAATAGTATATGTGGAAGACAGAGCATTTCTAAACGAGTACGCTTTAAAAACAGATTGGGTTTGTGTGGTTGCTTGGGCATCACTATCTTGGTTGCTACAAATTACCAAACTCATTTTATATAATAAATTATAAAATAATTTTATTATGTAAAATAATAATATAAAAATGAGTAGAAGGTATTCTAGAACTGTGATGATAAAACCTATGAACCCATTTGTTGAAAGTTATAGACGAGAGATAGATATTGTTATGACTTCAAAACAAGACAATAAAATTAAACCTGAAGAAATCTTCGAAGGATCAAAACCTTTAAAACAAAAAAAAACAAAACCTAAAAAAAATGAAAAAAAAACCACATCAAAAAAGAACAAATCTAAAAAATAAAATCTAAGTTATTCAATATGTTTGACGAAGATTTATACCCCCAATATTGTAAACATAATAATCCTATATATTATCAATTTTGTACAGGTTGTCGTATAGAACGTGAACAAAAAGAACAAGAACGATATCAAGACTATATCAATAATAAATACGGATCTATGAAGTTCGATCCTTTTACTTGTGAATTTATCGATGAAGATTTAACAACTGAAATAAATGAAGAATTCAAACCTTTACGAAAAAGTAAATCATTTGAAGAATTAAAGAAATCCTATCATAAGTTATGTAAAGAATATCACCCTGATAAAGGTGGTAATGAAGAGACGTTTAAGAGTTTAAATAATTTATATCACGATTTAGAATTACGGTTTAGGTGATTCCGGAGTATCTAATTGTTCATCTAATTGTTCATTTACAAGTTCTAATTCTTCATTTACTAATTTTTGTGATTGGGTTTTGGATAATGATGATGTAGTTTTTGGTAAATCAGTTGAAGGTAAAATCTCTTCATCTGTATTTGGTTCTTCCTTTTCTTCTTCTTTCTTCTCTTCTATCGGTGGTGGTTCTCTACTACAATCGAATATATAACATTTATCACTTAATCCTACTCGACATCTACATAAACATCTAGATTTCCAAATAATCGTGAGTAATCCCCCTAATGCTCCTAATATTAATGCTGTGGATCCAGCGAGTTGGTCGATTGTAAAGTTTTCAAGTATTCGTCCGCCCATATTTATATATACTATAATTTTTTATTTTTTTTATTATATTTTTAACATAATAAAAATATTTCATAATATATAAAAATGAGTTCTTACTGGCGCACCGATAATGTTGTTCAAATTGGAGAAACAAAAGTCGAAATTCCTGCGGAAAATGGATTAGATTTCTCAGGTGGTGGTAAAATTACCTTATTTGTCCCACCTACAACTAAGTTTATGGACGGAAAGAAATCCTATCTTTCCTTTGATCTTAAACTTGCTATGCCTTCAGGTAAATATTCGACACTTCTACAGTTAGATCACGCCGGTGCCGGTGTTCTATTCAAGAATCTTCGTATCTATGATGGAACTCGTGGAAATCTTATTGAAGAACTAAATGAATATTCATCTCTTGTTGCATTAAAGTATGATTATGATACTGATGATTCGAAACGTAATCTCAGAGCATTACAAGAAGGCGGAACCGCTTACAGCGTTCCTAACTCCGGTACATTAGGTGGTCGTAAGAGTGAATACACAGATACAGTTACAAATCCTTATTTCCCTAAGGGTGCTGGTAAGAATGCGTCATTTAGAGATTCTGATTTCACAACGGTTAAATGTTGTGTTCCCATTCATTCCGGTGTTTTCTCAGGTAAGATTTTCCCTGTTATGATGTCGTCCGGTCTCTATCTAGAATTTGATCTACAACCAGCAGAACGAGTTATTAAACAATTAGATAGTGCTGTTCGTGATAGACGATTAAATACGAATCCCCGTTTCCTTGCTATTAATACCGGTGGTGATTCTTGGTTGAATGGTTCTTCGACTGATAGATTTTTTGTTCAATCTACGAATAATTTAAGTGGTGAAGATAGAGTGGACAGATGTCCTTTTGTTGTAAATGAAAAGATTAATTTTGTTAGACTTGCTGACGGACAAGAAGCAGTATTAGATCAACATTTTATTATTAGTGAAATTAATGCCTGTACCGGTGGTCGTTTAGAAATTGTAGCAGATCAAACACTTACGAATAATGGTTCTACTATCGCAGATGGAGAATGGGCGGTTTACAGTAAATCGGCGACAGGTGAAACTGATGGATCATATAAACCATCTTACACAGTATCGAACTTTAATCTAGTGGTTCATCAAGTAGAACTCGATCCGAAGTTTGAAGCGGGAATGATGGCGAAGGTTAGAGAAGGTAAGGCGATTGAATTCGATATTCATTCAGTAACAACTTACAAAAACTCTCTTCTTGCGAGTGATCGCCAAACTTCCTTTTTGGTACACGCACAGAATTCAAGAGCAAAATCAATTATTGTTTCTGTAACCGATAGTTCGATTTACAATAGTGCTAGTCTTGTATCTAGTGAAGGAACCTATGAAATCGATGAAGATGAAGCAGATGTTAGAAACAATAGTAATCGTTCGGGATATACCGGAATTTGTGATTTCCTAACATCGGTTCAGTATCAGATTAATGGTAAACTTGTTCCATCTCGTCCAGTATCCACTAAAAAATGTGCTACAAGAGAAAGTATCGATGCTTTCAAGATTTTCGAAGATGAAAAATCATTAGATAATGCTGGTATTACACCAAGATCCTTTGTTAAATTTTTGGACAACTGGATTCTAGGTCGTGGTTTCGGTATTGGTTCCGGTGCTATGGATCTAAGGGGTAAGGATCTATCTGTAATTCTCAAGTATGAAGAAACCAGTCCACCTACAAAACCGAAGATGATTAATTCCTTTGTTTTCCACGTTAGAAAACTTGTGATGCGTGGTTCGGGAACTGTTGATATTATACAGTAAATGTAATAACCTTTGGTAAATGTAATAACCTTTGGTAAATGTAATAACCTTTGGTAAATGTAATAACCTTTGGTAAATTAAACTTTTTTTATTTATTTATCCTTTATAAATTTTATATAAATTACTATATAAAAATGACTTCTCGATATATCTCTATTAGACCGGACAATATCCCTAGTGATGGTAAAATTAGTTTCAAAAATGGGTTTCCTGTACTAAGTTTTACAATTCAGTCTCAAAGTGGTCTACTCGATCCTAAATCTATTCGTATCGCTGGTAATCTTGCTGTTTTTAGTGATAATGCTATAACTCCTACACCGGTGCTAGATACTGATACAGGTAATGATAGGATTACTATGGATAACCGTTTGGGTATTTATAGTGTAATGGATCAACTAATTATTCGTCATAATAAGTCTAAGCAGATATGTGAACATATTCGTCATTACCCACGTTATTTATCATCATACTTAGGTCTCGGTTCATCGAAACAAGATCTTATGGGATTTATGAATGAAACCAATCTTATTATGCCTAACGCAGAAGCGTTTTTTCAGACTGTGGTCGCAAATAAAGATGGTGTATCGAATGCTGATATTAAGAAAAGTTTCTCTGCTCATCTCCCTTGTGGATTTATTCAATCCGGTAATCAGATTAATTTAATGGATACGTCATTTGGTGGTATACAAATCGAAATTCACCTATCTCCTGATCAGTCTGCTCTCTTCTGTCCTTCCGGAGCAACTACAAAACCTGATGCCCATTATCAGTTGAGTGATCTAGAATTGACTTGTGAAGTTAGTGATATTCCACCGGAAGAAATGGATAGACTCTCGAAAGAAACTACTGGTGCCTTACCATTCAACACAATTACATCTCTATACACATCTATCAACTCGACGAATGCACAATTACAATTTTCATTAGGACTCAAACAAGTTCAGTCTGTATTTATGAATTTTTGTCCATCTCTTCACATTAATACTCTAAATGAAAATGGTATGGCGACAACCTATCCTTCTAAGAGTGATGGAACACTTGCCCATTTCAAGAGAGTTCAATTTCTTCGTGGTGGTGTTAAATATCCTTGTGAATTCGACGTAGTAACCAACATCGATAAAGATAGTCGATCTGTTGTTGTGGATCCTGAACTACTTAAAGAATTTGTAGATAGTGTAATTCCGGAATATCTTGCCGATCGATGCTCTGTATCTCCACAAAACAATAATCGCGCGTATACTTTGGCGAGTGGTTCCTATACTGATGTCGCTGATGGTGGTGCTTTGTTCGGTATTGGTATGAAGTACAGTCAATTCAATACAGGTCAAGATTTCTCAACTCAACAGTTTGGAGTCTCTCTAGAATCGGATCTAACTGATGATTCACCCCAGTCAGTATTCATCTATGTTAAGTCTCGAGCAGTTCTATCGTGGTCTCAGAATGGCGTTCAACTCCTTCAATAAATAAAATATTGACTAATATATAAATGAGTTATAATTATAATAATGTTATTGAGTTTGTAGATAGAAATTTCAATAATAAGATAGATAAAGATACATACAAGTTTGTAAGAGAATTATACGAATATATAAGTTTTTTGTATGAAGGCGATATAAGTGAAAGTGATTTAACAAGTGAAAGTGAAAGTGAAGAAGTCGATGATACTGTAAAAGAAACATTTACCTATTGTGTAGATCAAACAGGGTTTTATTCATTAAAGTAATTTACTAATTTTTGTTTTCACATTCTACAAATCTCAAGAAGGTTTTTAGTAAATTGTTTTATAAGATTTCAGTAGTTAAATAATTTCTATACTATGTTAAAATTTTTATTGTTTTTGTATAATTATATTTATGTAGACTACTATATAAATATGAGTGCTACCGGTATGCCCCCTTTCTCGACTGATGAACCACCACCCCTAAAAACTCCACCTTCTGTTATGCAACAATATAAACCTGATGTACCTGATTTTATGCGTCTTGGTTCTGTTCCAGTTAATTACCTACAAGAAGTAGAAACAGATCTACTCGAACCGGTTGTTTTCGATGATGGTAGAAGCACTAGCACCGATGGTTTCTGTCGTTTCCAACTACAAAATAAAGGTTTCCTTCATTCCCATTCTAAGATTTTTATGAGTCTAACTCCACCTTCGACTGTTACTCGTGCTGTTCTACCGCCTAATGTTGGTATTGGTTCTGTTATTTCTCGTGCTGTATTGAAGGTTGGTAATGTTGTATTGAATGAAGTTTCTGATTGGGATTACCTTTATGCTTTCCATTCGACTAAAATTACAAGTGAGAATAATGTTGAACGTGAGTTGTATACTACCGGTCGTTATATGCATCGTAAATTTAACTATGCTGATGGCGATGATAAAAATGCGTCTACCTATGCTGTTGCTACTGGACGTGATATTAATGCTAGTGATTATCAACAGTTACCCTTTGCGGTAATGAAGGGAGCATCACCATCACAGTCGCCTAGTTATGCTGTCGATCTCTCTGATTTGTTTCCTTTCCTTAAGGTTTATCAATTACCTTTGTATATGATTCAACAACCTGTTACTATTGAACTTACACTACGACCACCTATCGATCATCGCGCAGTTCTTATATCAGGTACAGTTGATCAACCGTTTGTATTGGATCAAACTGAACTTAAGTTCTGTGCTGATTATATTTTCTATGGTGCTACTGATGAAATGGAACAATATGCGGAAAAAAATAAGAAATTAGGATTTTCATTTAGTGATTATCGTGCTGTTTCTACGACTGTGTCTCAAGCATCTTTGAGAAGTGATACAGTTAGAAATCTTGGTATGGCGAATCGTCAAGTATCTAGAGTATTGACTGTATTTAATGGTGCTCGACAAGATGAAACCGATTTACTCTTGAAGTTGGGCGCTCTTGCGATGGATCGTAATGCGAGTGATGTGGTAGGTGGTTTCTCCTACAATCTTCGATACAACGATAGATTTGAATTTAGTTCGAACATTACAAATACTGCTCGTCTTTTCAGTCTTTTACAAAGTGCTGAAGTTATGGCGCATATTACTCGTGATGAATATACCGGTGAAGGTGGTGGATACAACGCATCGACCTTGTTTGAAACAAAATCACAACAGTTGAGTTTCTCCGGTAAATCCTTCTTAACATCGGTACGTCTTACAGGTGGACGTGTGGGACAACGTGGTATAGAATTACATATTAGGGCAACAGATATGAAGAGTGATGTAACTACTATGAGAAACTGGTGTGAATATCTTCGAACAGCAGTTCTAGAAGGTGGTATGATGAGTGTATATAATGTTTAATTTACTAAAAACTAGATTAAGATTTTCATTTTGTGAATGAGAAAATTAGTAAACCGAAGGTAATCTTTGATAAAAGAAATAAACAAGAAATTATTCTTTATTTTTAACATACGTGGATTGGGCAACATCAACAGAATGCCCCATCATCGAAGCATCTTTCTCCATCTCTTCTTTTAATTTACCATATTTTGATGATAAATATATCTTTCGAAGCATAGTTGAAGATATGTTTTTACCCATATATTTCTTACTTGTTTTGAGTAATAATTGAGATATAGCATTTCGAGTCATAGGGAATAGAGTATCACCTATCTTATAATCCATTAATTTAATGTACAATCTCATAACTGGTTTTAATTCAGGTGGAACAGGAATCACATTCTCCCCATACTTCTTACTTGTTTTATAAACATTATAAATAAACTTCATATTGTTTCGTTCATTAACTAGATAATTGTTTTGTTGTTTTTCTTCATCACTTAACTTTTTGTATGCTTTTTGTGATATATACTTCATATTCGACGCATCATTACGAGTAGGGATACGACTTAACATACTAAATAATGTGTATGCTCTTAATGTTGATATATCCATTTTAGTTAATGTTTTCTTTTTCTTGAGTTTCATAACATCGGATTTAAGTTCTGAAATCATCTTTTCAACTTCACTCATATCAACAAAATTATCTTTTTGTTTATCACTAATTACACCGCTCTTTTGTTCATCTTCATATTTATGATTTAATTCATCTCTTAATTCAGAATATTGTTCGATCAATTTATCCATCTTTTTATCACTATTCAACGCCATTAACAAAATGATAATTGCATTATACATATTACGAACACTTGTATAATGTAAACCTTCCAATTTCTTCTCAACATTTTTAGGAGTTTTCAAAAACTTATAATCATCGGTATCAAAAAGATTCTTTAATTTCTTTAATTGAACTTCATATTGTTTTATACTATTCGGTTTCAAATTAGGTCTACTCTTTGAAATAATTTCATTTAGTTTATCTGTCTTAATATTCATTTTATAACATAGATTAGATTATATTTTAAATGAAAATTATTCACTATAAAAATCATTAAATGGTTCGATGTATTCATTTCTTACGTGAATCATAGGAGTCGATTGATCATAACCACGTCCCCTATCAAAGGTATTGACTTGTTCATAGAATTCATTTTTATTTTCATTAAATTCCCACATATATCGATCATCTAGACAACTCCATACAATAAAGAATCTTAAATCAGGGTTTTGTTGTTTCAATTGTAAATATCGATTGTACTTGACTTTATCAAAATAAAGAGAATCATATCTACCAAATCTTATATTTCTTTGTTTGTGTTCTACAAAATAATATTTATTATAGAAATCGAAGTTTTCTTTATCATTATATTTATCGGTAGATGTAAGTTTACCAAATAACTCTTCTAGAACCGGTTTGACTCGTTTTTCACATTCTTTACCATACTTTAAATCTCGTTGAACTTTATTCATATTTATACTTATACATATAAAAAAATTCTGGATAAAACGCACTCTAGTCAAACGAAAGAGTAAATCCACCCCTTTTAATAACTAATTTACCTTCTATTTTAGTTTTAGTAATGATTCGATCTTGTAATTGTTTTTGAACTTGTGGAGATATAACAGGAATAAATTTATCTTCATCTTTTCGGAACTGATTCATTAGTTTACAAGATCTTCGAACCGATGGTATATCTCCAAATTGTTTAATGTAATCCATATCATCTTTGATCTGTTGAGTATCATTATAAAAATTACTTAATTCAATTATTTGACCATTATTACAATATTGAATAATGTTTTTACAGATTTTCATAACATCATTCTTTTCTTTAATCGATAATGTTTTTTTAGGATTCTTATTTTTCAAATAGTATTTTAAGTCTTTGTAATTAGTAATCTTGTATACATTTTGAGTTCTAAAATCAGAGTGTTTTTCTTTGTTTTGTACTAGATCAAGTAATTTATCTTGTATACTTTTCTTATTATCTGCGTGAGAGAATACTACCTTCAAATTAAGAGTATTGATTAAATCGATTAGATCATTCTTACTATGGGACTTATCTATATTCATTTATATAATACAAAATATAATATTTATGATTCTTGACTTTAAAAACCATTTACTAATTTTTGTTTCAAGGGATTGAAAATGTTGGGAAGGTTTTTAGTAAATGTGATTTAGTTGATTTCACAAGTGAAATGAAAATGCGTTAGAACTTAAAGATTTATTTTCTATACTATATATATAGAATGACCCAAATGTTAAATGAATTTATTGATTTATCGTATAATACTAAAAACGAACAAGCAATCCAACGATGTCGATGGAAAAAAAGAATTCAACAAGATACTTCACAACTCAAAGGAAGCGATCGAACCTTAATGAAATTATATGAGTATACACTATCACTATACGATGATGTTAAATATTTTACTAATTATGATAGAGAAAAAACTTTATCTATTTATGGTATAGATATGCCTTATAAAACTGGAAAGTTGAAGGGACAATTGACTACTCCTGAAATCAGGAAACTAATTCGAGCACACAACAAATTATCGAAAATTACTATTCCTACTGGATCAACACGAGAACAAATCCTTAATCTTGTTAAAAAGAATGGTTATGAAGTCAATCATAAAAAACAACAATTAACTAGAAGAATGGGACAACCATCGACTAAAACAATAACTATGAAACAAGCACAAGATGTACTCAAACCAAAAACTAAAACTGCATTACAACAACAGAAAGCACAAGAACGAAAACAAGCAAAGGAACAGGAACAAAAGAAGAAGGAGAGAGACATTAAAAAACAAACGATTCAACAACAGAAACAAGTTTCTAAAAAGGTTGAAGAACAAAAGAAAAAGAAAGCAATACAACAACAAGTAGGAAAACAATTACAAAAGCAACAAAAGAAAGTATCGAAAGAAGCATCTATGCTTGATAAATTAGAAGATACACTAAAATCACTAGCAGAAGATTTAGTGAAAACAAATAACAAGGGATACACAAAACAACAAATCGAACAAAAGGAAAAATTATTAAAATCAACGTATACACAACTATCGAAACTATATCCTAATGTTTCTAAATTACCACCTAAGGTATTAAGATATAGTGAACGTATCTATAATAGAATTCACGGTAATCCACCGGATCCTACAAAGAATGATGGTTTAAATATCAATATGATTAAACAACCTGAATTCAAACAATTCAAAACAGTATTATCAGATAGAAGTAAAACAAAACACGCAAATGATTTGAAGAAGTTTAAACGTTTATCGACTGTTAAAAAGGAAGAACCTAAAAAGAAATCAGTAATGAAAACTGTTAAACCGGAAGATAGTAAATTATTACAGCGTAAGGGTGTAGGTTCTGTACCACCACCTACAATTAAATCTGCCGGAGCAACAAAGAAGATTACTCCGAAACCAAAACCAGCACCAAAACCACAACCTATTAAACCTATACCTACAGCAATATCAGGGTCGAAGGGTGAAGTTAAAATACCTAATCCTATGTCTGCTGTTAAACCAAAGGCACCTAAATTATTGTCTATTAAATCTAAACAACAATATCAAGGAACCATAAACAAATTAGAAAGATCCATAGGAACCTTCGATACACAATCTCAAAATAAAGCATATCAACGAATATTCGATTCAATCACTAGTTCATCAGCAATCAACATAATTAATGAATTTTTGAATGGTGATGATACAGAAGAAGAAGAAGATGAAGAAGATCCGGAAGTTATTACATCTATGGGAGATAGACGATTAACTGAATTAAAAGGTATACTACAAAAGATGACGCGAGATATAGTTAAAAAGTTTAAATCACAGAAACCAGCACCTACAAAGAAGGAAATAAAACAGGCATCTATTTCATTAAGTAGAATGGCGAGATCCTATGAAGAGAAAAGGAATATAGAGTTTGAAGGTAGTGCTGGGGAAAAATTAGAAGACTTAATCGATTTATACCAAACTGATATTAGGGGTTATAAGAACTAAATTATTCATACCACGTATTTCGTTTAATCTTAACAAATGAATGACCTGCCTTTACTCGTAGGTTCATTATAAATTTATAACATAATGCATCAAGTTTATTATGAAAGTGTTTGTTGATCCATATCTTGTTCTTTCGATTTATGAGTCTAGAATAGTACCAACATTTACATCGTTTATTAACATTCTTATTATAATATACATATTTATGATTCGATATAGTCATTAATCTTGTTTTATGTCTATATTTAACCTATTTTTAAGTATATTAATCTATAAAAGTGTCTAAAACTAGTATTTAAAGAAATTAATTTTAAAATTAGTGTCTTTAAGTGCTTATTAGAGACACAATAGTAGATTATTACCATATATTTAACACATAATTTAAGATTATTTAGTCGATTTCGATAAATTATAATCTATTGTAATGTAAACAAATGATAATTGTGCTGTGTCCCTTGAAAAGTAATCGATCTGAAAGATGGGAGTTTAATGAAACTACTCTAAGAGAGTTAGGATACTGGAAAGATGATCCGGTTTTATTAGATAAGTTAGACGAATATAAGTTTATGCCTTGTTGTAAACTAGAAAACAAATTAAGTAAAATGGCGTGTAATGAAGGACATATAAATATATTAAAACGAATTATAAAAGAAGATTTACAGAATGTTGTTATATGTGAAGATGATAGTTCTATCGATTATGATAAATTACAAGAATTTATGAATCAAGATAAACCTGATGGATTTATATATCTAGGTGGGAAGTTTGATTATCCTTTAGTCAAAAACTGGGATAAACAGAGAAGCGTTGAAAAATATATGATAGGTAAAAGTAAACAAGGTTTTAATGAAGTAAAAGACGATTTCATTATTACAGGAGCATTTGGTTATTTTATCAAAAATAAAGATATAGCATTACAAATATTGAACAATTGTAAAGGTAAAACAGGTAAGTATATCAGTACACTAACAGACTTAATGTATGCTCGTATTAAAGGATTAAAGAAATATTATTATTATCCATCTATCATAAATATCGAATATATGCCTTCATTAATAGGACACGATAAGTTTAGTGTAAATACTACTTGGGACAATTATGTAAGTGGCGCGTAATTATTTAAACAATTAATATATATACTAAATTATAAAAATGAGTGATAATAAGAATTCTAAGATATTTGTTTCGATTATTGAAGATTTATCTGATATCATAGAACAATTACGAGAAGAGAATGAAATAGTTAAACAATTAGAATTAGAGAATCTAAGTTTAGTCAGTCAAATAGACCAACTCAAACAAAGAAATTATTTTGGGAACTTGACTTTATATTTTTTAGTTATATCTGCATCGATCTTTCTAGCATTACCACCTAGTATATAACTATAGACACGAGCATACGCCCAAGATTGTGGTGTTTGATTCGGTCTCGAACCAGCACTATAATAGGCACCTTCACCTTTTTTAAATACTTCATCTATCGCTTTAAAGGGTATACCGGTTACTTTCGATATATTCTTTTTACTTCTACCACCTTTCATTTTATCTAATTGTTCTCCATACTTCTTATTAAACTTTTGAGTCCACGTTGATTCTTTGGACTTGAATGATGTTTTCGGACGTGCTTTACCTTCGAATATAGATTTAATTTGTTTCCTTCTTTCATACCCTTTTAACCCTTCAACATAGTTCTTAGGTACCATCTTACTCTCACCTTTGTATGTGATCTTTACTTTCTCTACCATTATACAATAAACAAATATAGTTATTTAACTACTGAAATCAACAAAAATAATTTACTAAAAACCTTATCGAGATTTATAGAATGTGAAAACAAAAATTAGTAAATTGAATTAACAGATTTAACAACTGAAATTTAACCTTTCATAATATCAGAATGTGATTGTTTGATAGACATACCCTTACGCATTCTAGACATCATCATCATACGATGCTTTCTTGCTTCACTACCAGTTAAACCAGATTTCTCCATATGTTTTTTAAGATCGCTCTTTTGTTTATCAGTCATCTTTCCTTGAGAATACGGCATTTTATATATTAGTCAATAAAATAAAATTACGAAAAAAAAATATAATATATTACAATAACATAGAATGAGTGGATATATTCAGAATGAACTTATCGAATGTAATCGATTACGGAGTGAAGAAGCAAAAGGCGGAAATAGTACAACCAACGCAGTATGGACAAATACATTATCGAATATATATGATCTTAATGCTGGTGATAAAGTCTCTATGTATGCTGGATTTGTTTCAGAAAAAGGAGCAGGTGAAGAGAAAACAATTGAAATTAAAGGATCTACACTAGGTAAAATAAAAACATTTGAATATATTCGAGAAATCCCTGAACTGAAAATAACTGAAAACATTACAAATCGTGTAACTCAAATCGCCTATGAAAATGTTAGTGAAGATATAGAATTACGCGATAATGAAATCAACCTAATTGTAGGTTATTATAAAAATATGAATGGTACTGGTTATTGTGCTTTACCTAGAAAATTTATAGATAATTTAAAGAGTCCTGTTAATAGTCAACCGAATCTTTATTTTCCTTATGCTGATATCGATAACGCGTCAACCGGTTTTTTAGGTAGTCAAGCAGAGATAGGATACAAAATTGGAGCAGATAGAACCGTGAACGCTTATAGTCGTGAAGAAACATTACGAAATGATAATAGTCGATATACTATCTTTGTTACTGATTTTAGTCAGATGGGTCAAAATGGTATACCTAATAATAAAATTTATGATAATGCTTCTTACCCTGAACCACTTGATCAATTTACGATTGCCCCTGAATGGAAAACCTACATACAATACAAAGAAAAAATTAAATTAACTATTCCTTCCGGTTTCAATTCTGCTCAATTTATTGCCGAAGATTTAACAAGACAATTACAACAAATCAATCGAACAACTAATTTTACATTAAGTCAAGATATAACACAGAGAGAAGAAAGAAATGATATGTCTAATGTTCCTATTACACGAATATTAGAAAGTAATACCTATAAAACGTTTAATTGTGCTACATTAGATTTATTCGATGAAACTGAATTTGATAGGGTAATAGTAGGCGATGGATCACAATCGACAACGTGGTATAATAATTATCAAACTATCGGTATAAAACGACCTGATTTATTTATAACTGGTCGTAAAATTAATTTAATATCAGGTTATGTTAATCAAGAATTTAAAACAATAGATGAAGGTATTAAAGGAAGTCAATTACTTACTAGTTTTAATTTTGGATCAGAAGAACCTTTACAAACCTATATAGAGTATACAAAAGAAAATTTACAACTATTGAAGGATTATATCGATAGTCAAGAATTATATCCTGAAATATGGGAAAGTTGGGATTATCCTTCTACGGATAGTGCTAGTAATTTTTTGTATGGTGAAGGACATTACAATAATCAACATACAATCAATAATACAAGAATATTTATGATGAATCAAGTGAGTAATGCTTCACAGATGGAGATACAAAGCGATATAGGAGACCATACTTATCGTAATAATAGAACATCATTAGGTTCATCGAATTATCGTCCTGCTTACTTACTAACTGCTGATAATCGACGAATAACTAAATTATTTTTAGTTTTCTATAATCCGAAATATAAAGATGTATACTTTGATGAACCTGATATCTCACAAGATAAATTGACCTATGGTTGTTTTGGTAAAAATCCAGTTGCAGTAGGAGACGAAACAAGATATTTTATTAACATTTATCCTACTAAATCATCAATTAATTTAAGTATGCCTTCAAGTTGGTTTGATGCTGACGGACAAGGATATATAGAACAATATAGAAAATGGGGTTTCGATTATCACTTTACAAATCCTATATGTCCTGCGATTGCTTTATTTAATGGTACAGCATCTATGATTAATTATTATGGGGCGACCTTCCCCGAAAATATGGAGATACAAGAATACGGATTTCATTTTAATAATAGTCCATCAAGAGTATTTCAGTCTTTTAATGGTATTAGGGGTTATTTAAATCAGAGATACGTAGGGGCAGATAGTCCTAAAATTAACTGGGACGGAGAACATTTTTCGATTAGTGATTTACATACACCGGAAAATTTAGGATCTCGTCAAGCAGATGGGGGGAGATATGCTAATTATGTAAATGGTATACGAATGTATGATCGAGCAGATGTATCTGC
>Ga0181393_1000476_pt1 | contig 15171 bp, 17 predicted proteins | sample 16SPOviralmetaG_FD_130122 | JGI IMG/M metagenome (GOLD analysis project Ga0181393, IMG submission 130122) | Marine viral communities from the oligotrophic San Pedro Time Series (SPOT) site, San Pedro Channel, CA, USA - 16 SPOT_SRF_2010-10-21 | ecosystem: Environmental > Aquatic > Marine > Strait...
CACAACTTAAAGGGGATCGTGTTGCTAATATTGGAATCCCGGCCAATCATAGTAGGGCTAAGTCTATTATTTGTGTACCTACTGATGCTACTGTATATTCAACTAAAGATCAGATCTCGGGTTCAGGAACTTATTTAATTCATTCGGATTCAAGAGATTCTACTGTATATTCTACACAATCTGGTATTGCTGGTATTTCCAACAGACTCACGGAATACTTCTTTTTCTATGATGGCCGTAATCAACCTAGCTTGAATGTAAAGACAGAAAAAATATCTGGAAAGACTTCTCTTGATGCAATTCCAATTCTGGAACTAGATAAGGCACTCAATAGTGCTGGTATGCCTGCTCTACAAATGACACGATTTAATGATAATTTCTGTATTGGTCGTGCCCTTTCACTCGGCCCAGAAGGAGTATATGACATGAGAGGCAAAGACACACGACTTAATGTGTATTATCAGGATACGGCCAATGGACCTGAGAAGGACATGCTCTGGTGTAATTTTGTATATCATATTCGTCGTATCAGTATTCGTGCTGATTCCATTCAAATGGAAGTTTAAATTATTCTTTATAAATGTTTTTAAAATAATCTCATCTAAAATAATATATATTAAGTATTATAAAAATGAGTATTATCTACAACGAGATCCAGCCATCAAATATTAATTCTACACAAAAAATAAGCTATAAACAAGGAAATCCAATTGTCAACTTTTTAATTGGTACACAGCCACATTTACTTGATGCAGGTTCTGTCCGTGTCAGTGGTGACATTTCCTTTTTCAAGGATTCCAACAGGACCAAGCCGACTACTGCCGACCAACTAGGTATTGATGAAAAACTTGCTATTTATTCTATTTTTGAAAAAATCACTATAACTTCCCAGAGATCAAGACAGGTTATTGAATCAGTAAATCATTATGGACGTTTCCTTTCAAGCTACTTACCACAGATTAATTCTAAAGCAGATAAATTTACACATGGTAATACACTTGGTTGTGCTTTGCCTAATTATGAAACACAGAAACGTGGCCTTGTAGATTTCCCGGCTACTTCACATGGTTCAAGGTTTTGTCTAAATATCCCGACAGGATTCCTAAGTTCTGGAAACATGATCCCACTTTCAGCTGATTCCCTCGGTGGTGTGGAGATTTCTTGTAATCTTGCCCCAGATTCACAGGTCCTATATGCCCAAAATGGAAGTACTACTGGACTTACTGATGCTTTCTATGAACTATCAAATCTTCGTCTTCATTGTGAACTTGTTGTTCCTCAGAGCCAAGCCGACCTTCCTTCACAGGGCCAGCTCACTTACAATGCTATTACTTCATACTTTAATGTAATTAATTCTGCAAATGCTGTAGTTAATTTTAATTTAGGAACTTCAAGGACTCTTGGTGTATTCATGAATATGTGCCCATCTAAATATCTAAATAATCTAGCATTTAATTCATTTGCTACTACTACACCATTAAATGCTGATGGAAGTCAGGCTCCTATCAATTCAATTATTATAACCAAGGCTGGGGCTCGTATGCCTTTTGCTTTCAATTTAGATACAAATATTAAGGATAGTCCTAATTCAAATGTTGTTGATCCTCAGGTCATTACATTTGCCCGTGATAGTATCAGTGGTGGGCTTCGAAGCCAACCTTCACCTATTAATACAAACAGAAATTATACTGGAGCTCTTCCTCCTCTTACTGCTGATGGGGGCCCTATGGAATGTATTGGAGTACCATTTGACACTGTAGGAACTGGAATTGGTGAAGATTTTTCAAATGTTCCCTTTGGTATACAGATGGAACTCGGACTTACTAGTGATTCACCAAATGCTCTTTTCCTTTTTGTGCATTCACGACAGACTCTACTTTTCAATGCTCAAGGAATCCAGCTAATCATGTAAATATAGTTTTAATTTTTTTTTTTATTTAATTTTTTATATTTGACTTATTATAAAATATGTCAGCTGTTGATGAATCTGTTCCTGATACTCCCCCAAAAATGGATGCTTCTAATGTTCCGTCAATTCTCCAAGTAGGTGAAATTGAAACTTTTACTCAAATGGAGGTTTCCTCTATGGTGACCGATCCAATTGTTAATAACCAGACTTCATGTCGTTTCGTCCTTCAAAATCAGGGCTATTTACATGATGGAAGCCGTATTACTCTTTGTCTAAAGGGAAATGCTTCCACTACTCAAGGATTGTGTTTTCCCCTTCAACTCGGTGTACATTCTTTAATCAAAAGAGCAACACTAAGAGTTGGTGGTAATACTGTATCTGAAATAGATGATTACAATTTCTTTAAAGCTTTTGAAAGTATGTTTTTATCTAGTGAAATAAATAATGATCGTGAGTCGGTTATGTCGGCTCGTGCTATGAACCATGAGTTCCAGTATAAAGACACAGTAGGAGCCCAGAGCAATACTCTTGCTGAAGATTATGATTTATCTGTAGGAGGACAAGAATATGATGGAGGCGGTGCTACTGCTCCTTTTTGGTTAGATGTAAATAATCAGCCAGTCTTCTCTGTAACTCTTGGGGAATTGTTTCCCTTCCTTAAGGGCCAGACTCTACCTCTATTTGCTATGAAAGAGGAAGTCATTATTGATTTACTTTGGGAACCTGTAGGAGGCACTGGTCGTGCTTGTGTCAATTCTGCTGCTTCTACGGGAACTGTACTTGACATGGATTTGACTCAGACTAAGCTTGTTGCTGATTACATTTTCTATGATGGTGCTGCAATGACTCAGAGACTTAATCAGATCAATACACAGGGAGCCACTTTTAATTACAATGATTATCGTTTAACAAAGACTTCCTTGTCTGTTGCTGATGCCCAAAACTCTGTAAGAAATCTTGGTGGAGCTGGTCGTGTTGTTCCAAGAATCTTTACTGGAATCAATGATGATAATCGTGATGATAGATTTATTCTAAATAAATATTCTGCAATTGCTCCTGATCGTGATTATTCGTCGGGCACTAAATCAAATGGTACACTTACTACTAATATTAGAATGAATGATTTCTTTGTATTCCCTATTGATTTAAGTAATTCAGCTGTGTTATTTGATAAGACTGTAAGAGCCTATGGATCTTTCCCATTTGTAACTCGTGAAGAATATTCTGGAGAAGGTAATGTTTTATCTTCAAGAACATTCAATGGTGTGGCTCAGAACGGCTCAACTGGTCTATTGGGTAATTTCTTTTATCAGTGTTACAAACTCCCTGCCGGCCGTGTCAATGCCCGTGGCCTCGAACTCACCACTAAATGTGATTCACTTCCTGCTCTTGCTACTGGTAATACTTACACTCAAAGGACTTACATTGAAGTACAAAAGGTTGCCCAGCTAAAGAATGGATTCATGACAATTGGATTCCGTTAATTACAAAAATACAAAAAATACAAAAAATACATAAAATAAAAGTTTTTTTCTAAAACAACAATGAGTAAAAAAACTTTTTTTCATTTTGAACATTACTTTTATTTTGTGTATATTTTGTATATTTTGTATATTTTGTATATTTTGTATATTTTGTATAAATTGTTTTTATTAATTAATATAATATAATATATTTGTATTATAATAATGGATACTACCTCATCATTTAATGAGATTCAATTGCTAGAGTGTAGTCGTAGGAGCTCGGTACAGAAATTGTCGGGAAACACTGAGAATAATGCAATCTTTACAAATAAATTGGATAGTGGTGTAGAATTAAATGTAGGAGATGAAGTTTCAATACATTCGGCCATTGTTTCTGAACGTGGTGCCGGTAATGAAACAATAGAATTAAAAGGCAATGTAATAGGTCAAGTAGTAAGAAATATTACAGATATTCAAACATATACAGAGAAAAATAATTATAGGAACAATGGCTATGCCTATGTATTAAATAGGGAAGATGCTGTAGATGTTGAAAATAAAGATGTTACATTAGATGTGAAAGATAATCAAGTTAATATGTCAATTGAGTATTATAAGGCAACAAATGGGGAAAATTGTTTTTCATTGCCTAGAAGATATGTTAAAGATGAAATATTTCAATGGAATTATGCAGATTCCTTCGATATAGGGGCAATGTTTAGATCTCAAAGAAATGGTACTATAATTGAAACAGATTATCAAAGAGATAGAAATGCCTCTTCCCCATGGAATAAAGTATGGAAAGACAATAAAGAATTATTAAAGGTAAGACAAGACGGAACAAAGTATACAATATTTAGTAGACAAGGGCCTACATTTTATGGTGTTAATTCATCAGTCCCTACTGGTATACCATCGGATCCATATTTAGATCCTACTATTGATAATATGAAAAATGGTAATGGCTCTGTTGATCCTGCTGTTGATTATTATTCTAGATATAAAGAATTAAAAACAGTTGAAATACCAACTGGAAGAAGGTCGGCAGATTTCATAGCTGAATCATTTACTAATTCATTACAAAATGCTTCATCATTAGAAGGATATGATTTTTGGGCAAATGCTAATAATCCAAGCACAGCAACAGTATATGATAATCAGGGACAACTTGCAGGAGTTTATAAAACAGATACATTTAAGCCTTTTAATTGTGGGAGTGGTAAGAACTTTGGCCCTATCCGTTTTAATTCAGTTATGGCTTATGATTTTACAACGGATCCAACACAATTTATACTAGATTGGGCAAATTGTTTTCAAAATATAGCATTTAAAAGACCTGAATATGTTGAGGCTGGACGTAAAAATCTTGGAAGATTGGATTTATTTATTGATGGCCCTAATAATTGGATTGTGGATGTTAGTAATGATTCTGTTAATGGATCAAAAACAATGGAAATAACTATTAATATTGATTATAATGCTTCTAATTGTGAAAGAGTTAATAATTTTTTCAAAACACAAAAATTATATCCTGAAATGTGGGATTTTAGAAATGCTTCCGGCCCATATTATAATAGAGGATTAACACGAGATAATTCACGATTTTTACATATAGACATGATACAAGCCTATGACAATGCTTCGAAGACAAAGGCAGTACCTAGAGGAGAATTGGGTTCTGATTGTTATTTTGGGGACAGCACCACGAATCCAAGTAATGCAAGTGATTTAAATCAAATGATTCAATATGATACACCTTCACAGCCTATATTTTTTACATTTTTAAAACAAGATGAAGATTCATTTTATACAAATCCAAATAATCAAAGATTATCTTATGGAACAATGAAAATGAGAGGAGGAACTGGTAATGCTTCACAAAAAATAACATTTATTACTGAGTCAATAGGAGGTGTGCCCACATCATATTATAATGGTTCTGGTTTTTTTATAGGAGGAATAGCAGCAGCTGGTAATGGTTCTTTTGAACTTGATAAATATAAACGATTTATAGGATATGATCCACATTTTACGGCCTATGGTAATGCTGCAATAGGACTATGGACTCCGGCACAAACTCCAGACTATGCTGAAAATTATGACATAGCATTGAATGTAAATGATCTTAATGGGAGTCAAGTAAGTACAGTAGCATTATCTGAAGTAATAAATCAAACTTATATAGGATCATCAAATCCAAAATTAGTATATGATAATGTAAAAGATAGATTTGGTTGGGCTGATTTTTATACTCCTGAATATCAAGGAAATTATGCTGGGGCAGGTGATGATTCAAAAGATAATCCTGTTACAGATGGTAAAGAGTTAGTTTATAAAATAAATAAAAGATTAAGAAAACAATCATGTTGTCCTGGTATGGGACCTTATCCCGACCTTATACCGATTAAATTAACTACATCAAGGACTGGAAGTTCAGCATCAGTAACGACAAACTTTGATATGCCCAATACAAATATTTTTCCATTTTCAATTATGGATTGTCATAGTGGTATATGTATATCTGATTTTGGAATAGATAAAGACCAATGGGAGGATTCATTGATGGGCATCTTAGGATTTTCTTATGAACAATTACAATCAGATATTTCTGAGAATAACACTATGCAGAATAGAGTAAATACATTTAATCAAAATAAATTGAATAAAGTAACAACTCAAGGTATTATAAAAGCTGAAGATACATTAATATATAATCAAACAGTATTTGGGGCCATCATGTATAAGCCTGATATATTTACATCAATTGTGCTTCAAGATCAAGCTTCCGGACTAAAAAAATTACAATATGCAAATCCTGTAAATGTAGCAACTACATCATTGACTATTACTGCCGACAATGTACCAAAGCAAATGTTGAATCCTTTTTTTAGTATAAGATCAGATTTAATAGATGATACATCTGCATATTTGGGATCAAGGGATTCAGGACAAAGAATGCCCACTATGGGAACAGTGTTAAAAAATTATAATTCAGGAGATTATTTTTATGGAGAAGATGACGGAATAACATTTACTGTAACAAAACCCAAAGTAGTAACAAGTATTACAACAAGCATCAATGATCCTGATGGATCATTTTGTAGATTAGATGATAGTTCAGCTGTGATATATAAAGTACAGAAGAAGCAATTATTTCCTGTTAATTTAGTTCAACAATTTTTTGGGAAAAAATAAAATATAAATACATAATAAAAATGAATGATTATGACATGGCTTCGAAACTTCAATGTATATGTGATGATTTACAACATATTGAGAAAGCACTGAGGAAAGAAGAATATGTACAAATAAAAAAAATTAGTATTTGTGATTTAATTAAAATAAAAATCTCAAATAGTTTAAAACAATGGACAACTTCACAAAAGCTGATGTAGAGAAAATACTAAAAATATTAAAACAAGAATCAATGTTAAAATCAAAGTTAAGAATATTATTTGAAGAAGTATTAGATGATGATTATGTTCCTCCTGTTAGAGTAAAAAAAGAATCTTATTCTGATTCAGAAGGATCTGCCGAAGAAGAAGACTTCACTTATACTACAGAAGACGAACAAGGCTTTTTAAGTTTGGCCTGATACTTAGGGAATGTCATGTATCCATTAGATTCATCATTATCAATTATTTTTAATTTTAAAAGAGCTGTAAGAGAATTGAGGAAATATATATGATCTGATCTGTAGATAGGTTGATTATTTTTTTTTCTATTGTATACCATATTGCAGAAGTACAGATATAATTTAATTTGTGTTTTAATATTTATATTTTGTTTTAAAGATTTCAATATCATGTCTTCCCCTTGATACAAATATCTTTTTAAAGTTTTATTTTTTGACAAAGGATAAGATGAAATAAGTTTTCCTTTGTAATATAAACATAATGAACCTTCAGATCCTTGAAATATAGTCATTAAACTTAATATATGACCGCAAATTAACTTTAAATACATAATATTTGATTAAAATACTTGAATAATGACCGTTTATAGGGCTTAAAGACATAGAATTATAATTTAATGTATATCTTAAGTAATAATAGTCATAATATTAATTTAATAAGGTCTAATAATACTTAAAAAGTGTCATTTTCGGTGTTTTTAAGTCATTTATTAGGTTTTTTTTGATTTTGGGAGTTCTTTCAAGGGTGGGTCTCCTCGTTTTGCCCTTTCATCATTTATTCTTTTTAGTTTGGCTTCGTCTGTAAACTCTCCACTTGCTCCTTTCTTTAAAATATTTATTAATTGTCTTAACAATACATCATATTCTTCTTCTATCCTTTCAAAATCTTCTTCAGGTATTTCATAGTCTTCATCTTTCTTTTGCATCTTCTCCTCAAAGGTTTCAATATCATCATCTCTTTCAGCTCTCCATTTCTTTTGTACTTCTCTTGCTTCATCTTTAAAATTATTTTTCTTTATCATGTCTCTGTACTTGATAAACATTTTTCCAGGTTTTGATAATAAAGGTTTATACTTTTTATTAAAGTCTCGATCCTTCTTATCTTCATCTTTCTTTTGTTGTTTCTTTTGTTCCCTTTCCTTCTTTTCTTCCTCGGTAAGTTCAGATATTTTTTTTCTTTTTACAGGTATTTCAATATCTATTACTTTATCAATATTATATGCTACAATCTTATTTACTATCTGGGCCGGGGATTCCCCTTTTGTTCTTAAAGGCTTCTTTAATAATTTTCCCTCAGCCTTCATCTGTAATGATGAATCCATGTTGAACTGATCAATTGCATCTTTTAATATTTTTATTTTTACTCTCCGTAAGCCTTCAAGCCTAATTTGTTTATCAGATAATTTCTTAGGTTTCTTTTGGGCATCAACCTTTCCCGTTAGTTTTTTGCCTGTTTTTCTTTCTTTTCTTTTCCTAGTTGAGCACGTCTCATTTCATATGGCCCTTGAATCAAAGTAAGATCCGTTGTTCCAAGTGGATTTATTTTTATACTTTTTGTGAATACTGACTTTACTTTTCCTGTTACTCTTTTTTCATAATATTCAATATCTCTACTATCAGATCCAAATCCTCTAATTATCATGCCTTTCTTGATAATACTTCTATCTGTTATAACATTTTTTAAATCTTTTATATCTGGGACTCCTTCCTGTACATTTGCTTCTCCTTCCACTTCAACCTTCTTTTCAATCTTTTCAATCTTTTCAACTTCTTTTTTTACTTTCCCTTTCTTTGTTGGGCCTTTACTATGTAATGATAATGCTTTATCAACAATATCTTGTTCTGATTTAGGACATAATGTTAATTGTGGTCTAATGTCTTTCAAATAGTTTATTGTTTCCATTAAATCTTTTTTACTTAAAAAAGCAGAATCTTTTATTTTTCCTCCCCCTTTTTCATATAAACCAATAACCGACCTTGCTTTATTTACGGCTTTAATACATCTATTTTTAACAACCTTACCAGGATTTTTAGCTGATGTATCAATACGTCCTTGTTTAGGTTTTACTCCTATCTTTACAAAGTCCTTTGCCTTTGGTACAGGTGGGGCAGCCTGCCTTGGAGGTCGGACTTCATCTTCTTTTTTTACTTTCCCTTTTGGTTCTTTCTTCATTAAATCTAACCAAGTTTTATAATTTTCAACTCTTTTTTCTAACATGTCATCTACTTTTTTAAGGACTGTGCCTTTATCATTATATGGACTTTTCATAAATAAAAACTTTACGTCATCTTGGGGCATAGATAAAGTCATCCATTCAGATCTCATTTCATCATCTACCTGATCATCTTCCATTTCCCAATCCATCTCTTTTTTAAAACCACCTTCTAAATACTTTTTTCTTAATTTTATTCTTTTAGCATATCCTTTTCCATATACTTTTTCAAGCACTTTAAAACCTTTTAATTCTGTTATATTTTGTTCCGGTTTCGAAGCTGGCTTGGGCTTTGAAGCAGGTCTTACTTCATCTTCTTTTTGCATTACAACCTTCTTAGGCTTCCGTACCTTCTTTGGAAACATTTTCTCTGCTCCTTTTAATCCAATGACTTCTTTTCTTTTTACATCTCTAATAATATTTTGTCCCTTATGATTAACTCTGTACCCAGCCTTTTCAACTAATTTTATTAAATCATCTCTTGTTGATTTAGGAGGTATTTTAATTGTATTAATTTTGTTGTGTGCTTTGATTAATTTTCTGATTTCAGCTGCTTTAAGTTCCCCTTTTAGCTTTCCAGTTTTGTAAGGCATCTTTATTAGTTCAATATATAAAAAAAAAATATTACATAATATAAAAAATGTTTCATAAGAGTCATAGCCGTAAAGATATAATTGATATTATTAAAATATTTAAATTACCTATTGAAGACCCAGAGGACTTTAATAAAAAAGATTTATCTGATAAATTACATTTTGTTCTTTATGATGTGATTGATGCAATAATGCCTGATGAACATTATTTTGGAATTAAAGATCTACATGATTTAAAAGAGTTTTTAATTAAACCAAATCAAAAAAAAATATTGTCTGTAAAAGATAAAAATGAAATAATGACTACAGCTAAATTAATTATTCAATATTGTAAGGCTGGTTACTGTACTGAAATATCTTTTTTTGATTCAATGGATGCTGTCTATGTAGAAGCTAGAAGGATTGCTCAGTTCGGAGACATTCCCTCTGTAAGAAGAATGTGTGCCTTAATCAATCAAAACCCACATAGCAATGAAAGAATATTTCCTGTTATTTCAAAGAAGGTTCAAAAAGATTTAGAAATTAAAGAATTAACTTCAAAGAAGATACATCATTCTCTAACTATAAGAAAAGAAAAAGTTATAGTTTCGTTTGATTGAATTAATCATTTTTTTCGTTTAATATTTAAAAATAAAATATTTTATAATATTAAAAATGACAAACAAATATAATAAATCTCTGATATACTATTATTATGACAGGAAAGGTAAAAGGATATATGTAGGCAGTACAATAGCTTCATTTAAAAAAAGAAAATGTGATCACATGTATGACTATCAAGCTTACATGGGAAATAAAAATAATAAATTAATTAGAGGATATAGAAGCTCTTTTGATATTATTATTCAAGAAGATTATGAAACAGGAATATTAGAACACTATTCTTGTGAAAATAAAAGACAATTAGAACATAGAGAATCTGAATGGATTCTTGCTTTCAAAGAAAAGGATATTGAAGTTGTAAACAGACATCAACCCAATGTAAATACAAAGGCTGTTATTCCTCATCAGTTTTTTCCTCTTCCTGCTCCTTCGAAGCCACAGGCTTCTTAACATATACCTTTTGCTGTAGACCAACACTGTGCCCCATCATGTCGGCATCCTTTTGCATCTCCTCCTTGACTTCTGAATACCGATGACTTAAATATATTTTTCTTAATAAATTAGTGCTGACAGACTTCCCTGTTCTTTTTCTAAATGTTTTTATAAGTACTTGACTAATAGCATTTCTAGTCATAGGCTCACCATCATTTCTTGTAAGTAGATACTCTGAATTATTGAACTTTAAATAAAATCTTACAACCTTCTTTAACTCTGGACCCAATGGAATACACTTTTCCGAATATTTACGATTTGTTTTGTAATCGTTGAGGCAGAAGAACATATCATTCTTTTGTAAGACAAGATAATTTCTATCTTTCTTTTGTTCTTCACTTAATTTATTATATACTCTTTTTTTAATTACCATCATCCCTGCAAGATCATTCCTCATAGGTATAACACTATGAATATTTAAAATCATATATACTTGAAGTAACGACTTCTGCCTACTGTTTATTTTTTCCAAGTTCTTTAATTTCATGTCTTTTAATTCATTTCCTATGTCATTGATTACCTTGTGAAGCTCTTCCATTGTAATTACATTTTGTCCCTGTTTATCACTCCATGTGCCTTGTGATACTTCATCTTCATATTGTTTATTCAATTGATCTCGATATTCAGAATATTTTTCAATTAAATCATCTGTACTTCCTTTATCATTGAGAGCATATAAATATATGATTACCGAGTTCATGTAATTCCTCACGGAGCTGTAATGCAAGGCCTTCCCATTTTCTTTTTTTTCCATTAGTTTATCCTTTACTTTTGACATATCTTTCAGCCATTGTGTGCCTCCTTTTTCTTCTCCATCATTCATTAACTTAGATAGTTTCTTAATGTTAGAAATATACATTTTGATTGTAGAAGGTTTGATTTCCTTCTTTAATTCCTTTCGGTTTTTTACGATCTTTTGTTCAAGGTTTTCGTCCATCTTTGATATAATATTAGATTTTTTTTTTAAATATATTTGTCGGAATAAATACAAAAATATACAAAATATACAAAAATACAAAATATACACCAAATAAAACTCTTTTTTCACCAGGGAAAAGTTTTTTTTTTTTATTTTCTTTTTTGAACATTACTTTTATTTTATGTATATTTTGTATATTTTGTATTTTTTGTATATTTTGTATATTATTATATTATTAATTGAGAGTATTATTAAACTTATTTACTTTAGATGCCTTTGTGTCCGGTTGTTTGAAAGGGATATTAAGTATATCACATACTATCTTTTTTAATAGTCCTCCTAAGTATACTTCACCAATATCAGCTGTTCGGAATCTATCCTTATTAATTGTATTTTCATCATGACATATGCATATAATTACATCAGAAGCAGTTGTACATAAACATTTATTCTCATTAAAATCAATCATGTTACAGCCTTCACCTTGTGAACTCTTTTTAAATCCTCCCATTGATCTAGCATGTTTTTTTGTATATAACATTGCAGACTCATGAATCATTCGTTTCTCTCCACATTGAATGCCGGTCATTTTAAAATCATCATCTGGGTAGCAAAAAATCATTTCTTTTGTTCCAACTAATCCACACCTTTTATCACTATTCATCAATTTCATACTAATAGAAAGCCATTGAGGTAAAAATATATCATCTGTGTCCATATTAGCACATACTTTATGAGAAGCAATCTTTGTTAAATTATTTCTTTTAGCTCCAATACTTCTTTTATTTTTGTAATGACAATATTTAATAGGGAATCCAATGACCTCTTCAGCCTTTTTTATTTCCTCATTAGACTTAAATAATTTATCTGTACTATCATCATCAATAACCCATTCCAACTTATCCTTTGGATAGTCCTGTTGTTTTAAATTAAATAACATTAACGGCAACCATTTAGTTCTGTTGTAACATGGAGTAACAATAGAAATATTCATTTATAATATAGTAAATAAAATAATTTTAAAATATTAAACTCAATACCACCATCCCTTCGAGGTCTGTTGATGATTGATTGCATCCATAATAATCCTGAGATCCTGTTTTATACTCTGTACATCAACTGATATTTTATCAACTTGTATTTTAATTTCATCAATTGGTTTTAAAGGGGATTTATGATTTGGCTTTACTTTGTGCTCTTTGAGTGCCTCTATAATGACTGAATCCTCCATTTATCTTTATCCAAGAAATTAATTTTTCTTTATCTTCTCTCACTAAATCTTTGTAAAAAGGAGCCTGTTCTATTGTGTACCTTTCCTCTCCTCCTACATTCATACATCTCTTATTGACTACATGTAAAAAGTTAGGATTATACAATTCATTTAAATGATCATCTAAATACCAATTCTTAATCTTTGGATTAAATAGAAAATTAAATATACTATAATGTGTTTGACTAACCAAAAATTGTGTTATAATTCTTCCATTTCCATTATAGGTTCCGGCACATCCAAGGTTTTTTGTGGTTTTGAGTTTTTGAATACAGTCCTCCAACCATCCATCATCACAATATACAATATCATCCCCACAAGCCCAGTAGTAATCATTATGTTCCTCAATTGCTTTTTTATATAATATATTCCACATAAGAGAGAGATGTCCCTTTGGAATACTTTCTTCAAAAGGATAGAATTGGATATTAACATTATCCCAAGTCCTGCATAATTGATATATTTTTTGTTTTTGTTCTTTAATAGAATAGATTGTATCATCTTTATCTACTCCAATATAAAACTTATATTGATATGATTTATTACTTTTATTTACAAATGATATTATACTATTAAATAAATATGTATCTGTCATACATGCCCAGTCTCTGTTTTTGGTTGTACTTGGTATTAAAATAGCTATTTTCATTTATATATTACATAGATAATTTAATCCATAAATAAACTATAAATTATTTCCGGAGGTATTGCATATTTTTCCTCTAATGTATATGTTCTATTAGAATATGATTTTTTATGTCCTTTACCTTGTCCTCCTGTACCACAACTTCCTATATGCCTACCGTCTACAAATGAACCACAGGCTTTATTACATAGTAACATTTCACATGATTTATTAGTCCATATTCGAGTCCTTTTTCTATATGGCTTTCCATACATACAATAATCACAATCAACGTAAGGTAATGACTCCATGAATGATTGTTTTTTTAATAGTCCTGTTTGAGGATTTTCTATGAACCACCACTCAGGCTTAAAATATTCAATTATTTCAATAGCTTTCTTAACAAGTTTATTTGCTCCCTCAATATCTCTAACTCCTACAGATTTGGCTTTACTGTATTCAGTACATGGAGGAGATGCCCAAACAATATCAAAATCATTTTTTTCATATTGTTTATAATTAAAATCCATAATATCTACTTTATGATCTGCTGGTAATAGTAAATCAACTGAAACAACATCCCAACCTAACTCTTTACAACATTTTCCCACAGATCCTGTTCCACTAAATAATTCAAGCACTTTCATCCTTTTTAATATCTTCAATAAAATAATCTTCTAATTTTTCCTTACAAAAATAAATGCCTAATCCTTCAACATCATCTGTAGTATACACTGTTACATTCATTAATAAATTATTTAGTCTTGTATAACCTGTTAAAATAAAGACAATATGTTCCCAACTTGGAATATGTACTTCTTTACAATTAGGCTTATTGTATACATCTCCCTCCCTTTGATAATCATCAATAAAATAATTTGGATTATGTTCAGGAGTCTTTGTGATTCTTAAAGTTCCATCTTCTAATGTTTTACAATCAGGAATAAACTCTGTATAGTTACAATCAATACCTAATATACGAATATCATTAAAACCCAAAATAAGTGCAAACAAAACAGCACAGGAGCCAGTACACCATTTAACCAAATATTGGAATGGATTGCCTCGTTGTCTTTGAAAGTCCTCAAGAAATAATACTTTTTGATTTTTAACTAAATCAGGGCAATCCTTCAAAATACTATTACTTAATAAATATCCACCTTTACATTTATCTCCCTCAATCATTTTTTCAATGTCTTTATGATTATGATGTAATACTACATGATCTACACAAGCATAGTATGTCGGCCACCAGTCAAGCTGTTCCCAGTGTCTATAGGCAAGACACATTCCAATTGTTTCATCTTCAATTTTAGTAAAATCAAAATCCTTTAAAGTTCTTCCATTTCCAATAACAGTACATTTTCTTACTTGACCTTCTTCTGACATTTTTAATATTATACAATATTTTATTTTTATATATTGAACTTATAAATGTCACAAAGTGAAGAAGGACAACTTCAAGATTATAGTGTTGATCAATTAGCAGGGGCAATTGTATTGGTGCTTGGTGCTATAGCCGGATTATTACAAGTAATTTGGATGTCAAAATGTCATTGTAAAGTCAATCTGTGTTACCTGTTCAGGTGTGAACGTCGTCCTCCCACTGAAGAACAAATGAAAAGTTTAAAAAAAAAGGCTGAAGAATTAAAAAATAAAAAAGATA
>Ga0181393_1000477_pt1 | contig 15168 bp, 26 predicted proteins | sample 16SPOviralmetaG_FD_130122 | JGI IMG/M metagenome (GOLD analysis project Ga0181393, IMG submission 130122) | Marine viral communities from the oligotrophic San Pedro Time Series (SPOT) site, San Pedro Channel, CA, USA - 16 SPOT_SRF_2010-10-21 | ecosystem: Environmental > Aquatic > Marine > Strait...
TCGACCCCCCACCCCAAAAATTTACAGTGCTGTGCTATATACTAATGCGTGTAAAAAAATTTTAGCAAATTTTGAACTTTTTTTCAAAAGACGTGCGGCCCCCCTAACTAAGTGGGGGAGGAAGCATCTTCAGAGAGTGAGAGTGTGTATATAAGATGCCCATGTGATCCTCCCCCGTACAGGAGACGTGACACATTGCGTGCCACACCAACATTATATCTTAACGCCTCTTGCATTGCAACCTTTATTATTGTATAATTCACATATGGTCGAAGATAACACAGATGCACTTAAACCGTTAACCGGCAAACAAGAACTTTTCTGTCAAGAATTCATTAAAGATCTTAACGCTGTTCAAGCGGCGGTTCGTGCTGGCTATCTACCTCAGCATGCAAAAAAGAATGCTTATACTTTTTTGAGGCATGCGGGCATAGCATCGCGAATATCTGAACTAAAGGCTGACTCAATGAAACGTACGAAGATTGAGGCGGATGATATATTGCGCAGGCTTATACGTATCGCTGAAAGAACAGAACAAGAGGGCGATTATAATGCTGCCATCCGTTCCCTAGAGCTTCTTGGTAAACACCAGGCTTTATGGACAGATAAAAACATCACGGAGATTACAAATGCATTTGCCACTGGTAACAGTGATGAGGATATCCAACGTGATGTGGAGCGCTTACAAAAAATAGCCGCCCCAAAATTAAAAATAGTAAAAGGAAAATAACATGGCAATTAAAAACAGTAAAACAAACATACCAAAAGAACAAGACGGAAAAACCGGTCAACAAATGGCAGATAGTGGTAGATTTAAAGCAACATCTCCATATCCTACACAAATTCCAAAAGAATTAGATCCTTATGGTGAAATGGCAAAAAAATTAAGAGATGCCTTAAAAAAGGTTAAAAGCTAAATAACATGACAAACATGAAATCAATGCCAGGCGTTCCAAAACGCCCTAAGCCTTCCAAAGAAGAAATGAAAAAAATGATGGAAGACAAAAATCTTTACGGTCGTCCTTATACAAAACCACTGCCTAAATTTTTACAAAAACTTATGCCCAAAAAATCCGGCGCAGGATATTCAGGAGATTAACATGCCAGTAGATAAAAAATTAAGGGAGCCAATTCCTGGTCGACCAATAAAACCAGGTTTTGTAAAGCCCAAGAAAAAGAAGCCAACAGGCGGGATGGCTAGTCCTGGATCTGGAAGAAACAGAAAAAAACTTACCCCAAAAAAACCTAACATAAGAAAAGTTACTGGACCTACTCCAACTTACAAACCTAACATGGCACAAGTTGCAGGCAAGAAAAAAGCTAAAGGCTTAACTAAAAAAAATAACTCAGCAGTAGCTTCACCAAGTAAACCTGCTAAACCAAGTAAACCTGCTAATCCTTTTAAAAAGAAAAAACCAGGGAGCATATACACATAATGACAGGCCCAAAGAAAAAGAAAAAATTAGACAAAAATATAGTTACCCACAACGGTAAAAGAATGACAACTGAAGAAGCTAATGTTCAACATTATCAAGATCAAGTTAGACAAGCTTATGCCGATCATGCGGAAAAATCTAAAAAAGGAAGAGATCCACTATAATGCCAGATTCAGCAATAAGCAAAATGCAAAAAGGTAAACAGCCTATGCTAACTAAAAAACAAAAAACTCTACCAGATGCTTTAAAGAAAAAGATAATCGAATCTAAAAAATCTGGCGCAGGATATTCTGGTGATTAATAATTAAATTTATTTGGCTAAACAAAAACCCCCTCCCCCTAAAGAAGAGCCGCCCAATCCTCTAGATGAGTTTTGGGAACAGTTGGGGTGTGATCCAAAGACCGGCAAAACTAAACCAAAAGTATAGGAGTACTTATGAGACACCAAGGAAAAATGTTAACACCTGGATTAGATAAATATGATCCATCTAAACCATTAGCTGATTTTGCAAAATATCTAGCTTTATGGGGGCACCATGCGTATGTCATTGTCGAAGGAAGATAGAGACGCAGCCACCAGATTAGCCATACTAACCGCACGTGATGATTTGCTTGCGTTTATTATGTTGATGAATCCTGGCTTCAGTGTAGGCCCGCATCACCGAGTCTTGTGTGATGAACTAATGAAACTTGAGAAGAACGATATAGATCGTCTCATGATTTTTATTTCGCCTCGTGCTTCTAAATCTTTAATTACTTCTACATACTTTCCGGCCTGGGCTTTAGGTCGTAATCCATATTGGCAAGAGATAGCTGTATCTCACAGTGATGACCTTGCAACTCGTTTCGGTAGATCGATTCGTGATATCATAACTTCAACTGCATATCAAACGATCTTTCCTAAAATAAATATTCGTAAAGATAATCGCTCGGCAAACAGCTGGGCATTAGAACACAACAAGAATCAAGCTGGCTCGTTTCTCGCGGCCGGTTCTGGTTCTGGTATTGCAGGTTTTGGTGCCCATCTAGCTATAATTGATGACCCTATCTCCGAGCAAGATGCTTATTCAAAGACTCGAAGAGAACATTTGAATAACTGGTACGCCTCAGGACTACGTACAAGGCTTATGCCTGGTGGTAAAATTGTGCTAGTGATGACTAGATGGCATGAAAATGATCTAGCTGGTCACCTTTTAAAGGCTGAAGACAGCGGAGTTATGGCAGATAAGTGGTCTGTTGTTAGTATTCCTGCCCTAAATACTACAGAATCTAGTAAAAAGCTTAAAAAAGGCAGGGATGATCTCATAAATCAAGGGTATCTAACTGAAGAATACCCTAAAGTTAAACGTGGTGAGTCCTTTTGGCCTGCATCTGACCAGAAAGATGGGTTCTGTTGGACTACTGAAGAGCTTATTCGTACTAAAAACAACACCCCACCCTTTAAATTTGATGCATTGTACATGCAAGCACCCACAAATGAAGAAGGTGGCATCATTAAAGACAAATGGTGGCAGGAATGGGACAAACCTACCCCACCAGAGTGTGAATATATCATACAATCGTGGGATACTGCGTTCTCTACCCGTACTACAGCCGATTATTCTGCTTGTACTACGTGGGGAATTTTTAATTCAGGCTTTGATATGCCTAATGTTATACTGTTGGGGGCAGAAAGAGGTCGATGGGACTTTCCAACCTTGCGTGAAAAGGTAGTTTCTAAGTTTGAAGAGCATGATCCTGATACAGTACTGATTGAGAAGAAAGCTTCTGGTCAATCTTTAATTCAAGACTTACGTATGACTGGTATTCCTATCCAAGACTACCAACCTGATAGAGATAAAGTAGCAAGAACTTATGCTATTACTTCATTGTTTCATAACGGCAGAATTTATGCCCCCTTCTCAAAGGCATGGGCTAAAGAAGTTATGGATGAAGCAAGAACTTTTCCAGCAGGGGCACATGATGACTACATGGATACCTTGACCCAAGCTTTATTATGGATTCGTAATGGCGGATACGTTACACACAAAGATGACACGTGGCTTGACAAAGCGGAAGAAAGTATTTATAATAGAAACCGTAGAGCATATTATTAATACGGAGACTTAAAGGAATTAAAATGGCAATCGAAAAAGTTATTACTCCAGATTTGGAAACACCAACAGTTAAAATACCAACTGACGAAGATATACAATTAGACGAAGCAGGTAACGCAGAAGTAACTCTGCAAGACGATCAAGCCATGGCTGAAGCCGAAGCTATGGGCTTAATGGATGACATGATGATGCCAATGGCAACTGAACATGATGCTAATCTGGTTGAGTTTATGGATGAACAAGACCTTGCAGAATTTGCTGATGATATGTTCGAAGGTTATCAAACTGACAAAGAAGCTCGTGGAGAATATGATGAGATTGCAGAAGATGGTGTTAACTTATTAGGATTATCTTACGATGATTCTAGTCAACCCTTTCCTGGTGCATGTGGATCTACACATCCAGTACTTGCACAATCAGTAGTTAAGTTTCAAGCTAAAGCTTTTAAAGAATTATTTCCAACTGAAGGCCCGGTACGTACTCGTATTATGGGTGTGCAGTCCGATCAGAAATTACAACAAGCCAATCGTGTTAGAGATTTTATGAATTGGCAAACCCAAGTTCAAATGCCAGAGTATGGACCTGAACTTGATCGTTTATTATTTCACGTAGCTTTATATGGCTCGGCATTTAAAAAAACTTATTGGGATGCGACTTCCAATAGGCCTCGTACTGAATATGTTAAGGCTCAAGATTTTTATGTAGACTACTATGCATCTAATTTAGAAACTGCAGAACGTTTTACACACAAATATACATTGTCAACAAATCAAATTAAAAAATTACAACTTGCTGGATTGTTTGCAAAAGATGTAGACTTTTCAGAAGACGCAGAAATATCAGAGTCAGCTGCAGAAGATGCGGCAAATGAAGCTGTTGGATTAAGCAAGCCTGGCAATAACAATGACAGAGTAGAGATTTTGGAAATGCATGTTGAAGCAGACGTTCCAGGTTTTGAAGATGAGTCTGGTGTAAATCTTCCGTACATTGTATACATGACAGCAGATCAAAAAGTTTTATCTATTAGAAGAAACTGGGATGTTGAAGATCCATTTAAGAAAAAGAAATTATATTTTACCCATTATACTATGATACCTGGATTAGGTTTTTATGGTTATGGTTATCTACATTTGATAGGCGGTCTTACTAAGACTGCAACTTCTTCAATGCGCCAGCTTATTGATGCTGGTACATTTGCAAATTTACCAGGTGGATTTAAAGCTCACGGATTACGTGTCTTAGCACCCGATGAGCCAATCGCTCCTGGTGAATGGAGAGAAGTAAATAGTCCGGCTGGTGATCTTGGAAAGTCTCTACAACCTTTGCCATTTAAAGAACCGTCAAGTACATTATTTAACCTAATGCAATATGTAACTAACGCCGCTCGTGAGTTTGCAGATGCCACAGATAATGTGGTAGAATCTGGAAGCAATTACGGACCAGTCGGAACCACTATGGCATTACTAGAACAATCTAGTAAACTATTCGCAGCAGTACATAAACGTATGCACGAAGCTCAAACTAAAGATTTAAGAATTCTTTGCAGACTTGACCAAGAATATTTACCGGAGTCTTATCCTTACGAAGTAGCAGGTGGGGCACAACAAGTATTTAGCCAAGACTTTAATTTAAAAAGTATTGATGTAATACCTGTATCAGATCCTAATATGCCTACTGAAGCACATCGTATTGCTAAGATAAATGCAATTATGTCTATAGCTCAACAGAATCCTGGACAATATAATATGCAATTAATTAGTCAAGAATTATTTTCTGCTATGGGTGTTGAAGATCCTAAGAGATATTTAGCCCAATCACAACCTCCTTTTACTGGAGATCCTATTACTGAAAATATGGCAGCTATGAAAGGGGCACCTTTAAAAGCTTCCATAGAACAAAACCATGATGCACATATTATTGTACATGGTACTATGCTACAAAATCCTGCATACAATGAAAATCAACAAATGAAACAAATCTTGATGTCACACATTCAAGATCACCTTTCACTTAAGTATAGACAAGAAATGGCACAGATGATTCCTGATCCACAAATGCAACAAATGATTATGTCCAATCCACCTCAACAACAACCAGGACAACCCAAACAACCGCCACCAAAATTGCCGCCTGAATTAGAAAATCAAATAGCAATGATGGCAGCTAATGCAGCGGATTCAGTATTACAACTTGATGAAGAAAAAGCTAGAATTATGGCAGGTGAAAAGAAAGATCCACAGATTGAATTACAAGAAAAAGATCTTGCTTTACGTGCACAAAAAATGATGAACGATTTAAAAGTGCATGAAGATAAGATGGCATTAGAAGAAGCTCAAACAATAATTAAAGATGAGAATACCGATGAAGATCGTGAACTACGTAAAGAAAAAATTATGATAGATCAAATGAATAAAGAGAGTGAAATGAAACAAGAGTTAGTTGAAAAAGCTATGGACGTTGCTGCACAGACGGGGGCTAGTGCAATTAAAATTAGTGGGGAGATTTAACAATCTAAATTAAATAATGTGGTTTGTAATAACAATAATATTATCATTTCATGGTGCAGATGAGCAGTTACATAGAGAGTTTAAAGCTGAAACATTTAAAAATACTTGGGAATGCCATGAATACATTGCAGAACATAAAATGGAATTACTTACACCTCACATATTAACTTATGGAGAGGAATTAAAAGGTTTTGAATTTTATTGTGAATCTAGATATGGAGAAGAGGTATGAAAGGAATAAGCGTAGATGAAAACACCGCAATCTCAATGCCGGCACGTAACTTACTTTTTATTATTAGCAGTCTTCTTGTGGGTGCTTGGTTCGGGTTTGGCGTCATTGAACGACTTAATAGTATAGAGACACAATTACAGCTCATGGAAAAAGATATAGAAGCTGCTAATACTTTTATTGAAGGTGTTCCCAAAGGCGACATGGTCAGTCCACAAGTCCAAGAGCTGTACATGTTGGTCGAATACTTAGCTGAAGCTACCGAAAAACTTAAAGAACAAATGGAATCGGAAGTACCCCTTATATTAAAAAATGAAATGATAATACAATTTCATGAAGATCGTATTATAGATTTAGAAGAGCGAAAAAATGGGAATCATTGAGACAGTTATTATACTTAGTTTGTATGTTTATGATGGCGGTAATAAAAATATAGAAGGTTGGTATCACCAGGATAATTTAAGTAGCTGTTTAGAATCTAAAAGAACGGCAGAAAGAAACTCAGGAAACCAAGTACAATATACTTGCACTCTAGAAAAATGCATAATGACAACCGATAAAACTGGCGTTAAACATTGCGACAAAATTATTAAAGATTAATATGATAACAAGGGCACAAACAAAAATGACTACAAAAAGAAAACCAGCAACTAAATCTAAATCAACGGTTAATAAAGCAGGCAACTATACTAAGCCTGGTATGCGTAAAAAAATATTTAATAGAATTAAGGCTCAAGCATCTCACGGTACTGGAGCTGGACAATGGTCTGCTCGTAAAGCACAAGCATTAGCTAAAGCATATAAAAAAGCAGGCGGTGGTTACAAGAGTTAATGACAAAGAAAGATCCAAAATTAGGAACAGGTAAAAAACCAAAGGGATCAGGTCGTAGACTATATACGGATGAAAATCCAAAAGATACAGTTGGAATTAAATATGCAACTCCAACAGATGCAAGAAAGACAGCGGCAAAAGTAAAGAAAATTAATAAACCATATGCTCGTAAAATACAAATACTTACAGTTATGGAACAAAGAAGTAAAGTTGCTGGCAAAACACAACAAGCTTCTATAGCTAAAAAAGCAAAAGAAAGTTTAAAAAGAAAACATGACACTAAAAAAAAGTCAAAAAAGTCTTAAGGATTGGGGCAAACAAAAGTGGCAGACTAAGTCTGGAAAGAAATCTTCCAAGACTGGAGAGCGTTATCTACCTAAGAAAGCTATTGAATCTTTATCTGCTAAAGAGTATGCAGCAACTACCGCAGCTAAAAGAAAAGGTACTAAAAAAGGTAAACAGTTTGTTAAACAACCAAAGACTATTGCAAAGAAAACAAGGAGATACAGATGAGTAAAAAAGATCCAAGACTAACAAGAGCAGGAGTGTCAGGTTTTAATAAACCTAAACGAACTCCTAGTCATCCAAAGAAATCACATGTAGTGGTTGCTAAGGAAGGTGCAAAAATAAAAACAATACGATTTGGAGAACAAGGAGCTAGTACTGCTGGCAAACCTAAATCAGGCGAGTCTGCTAGAATGAAAGCTAAACGTAAGTCTTTCAAAGCTAGACATGGTCGTAATATATCAAAAGGTAAAATGTCAGCAGCTTATTGGGCTGATAAAGTAAAGTGGTAGGAGAGAACCATGGCATATTTAAATCATAACATACCGCCGTTCTCGGCATACATTAAAAACGAATATCTATTTGATCACACAAAGGGGCATGGTGAACACACGTTTTGTGATGTACATTGTGTAGCTTCATTGGAGCGTAGAGCCTTACTATTCGAATGTCTACTACCTAACGGAGTTAACTGGACACGTAGGCCTGTACACGCTTTTGTATGGAAGAAAGATGCTCCTAAACATGAATTAAATATTCACCAATACTGGGATTGTTTTTCTCCTTATGTTAACGTACAACGTAGAAATAGATTAGCAAATTGTAGAGCTGAGTTAGTAGATTGTAAAGGTGTTAAACGTAAAGGCACTTATATGTTTACTATTGACTGGGCATGGGAAGATAAAGCTTCTTTCTTAGATACAAATTTTTCAGAAGATCCAGAACACAAATGTGCACACATGTTTAGAATGGATGAAGGAAACTTCTTTGCATATCCAAACAATAGAATTATATGGTATGATGATGCATATATGGAAGAACGCATAAAAGAAAATCCTGGATATTTAATTGATCAAAACTTTTACACAGTGGAGAACACTCGTGAAGATTCATGGACTGATGATTCTTACATGACGCAATTTGAACGTGAAAAGTGAAAATATTCTTTGACCATATTGCGGGCAAATTAACTAATTACGATTTACTTTATTCTTTAATACTAGCTAAGTTTGACTTAGATGAATATGATTATGCTTTAGATAATGGATGGATTCCTTTATCTTGGTATCATACTAAACTAGATGGACAGACTTGGATTAATGCCAGAGGGGCACGATTAGATTTAAATAAGTTTAAGTTTAACAAAAGCAAAAGATATAAACTAAAACGAAAAGATATAACTGTAAAAGTATTTGATGAACTAACTGATGAGTTAGAAGATACTCTAGCTATTATTTATCGAAAATATATAAGACATAAAAACTTTCATGAAACTAATAACGAAGCTGAAAGTGAAGAGTTCTATCGTGATGACCCAATTGATTGGAAATACTTTGTATATTATCAAGATGATAAACCTATAGCTTTTACTGAGCTTATTACATTCAATAAACATTTAGTTACTGGGCAGTTTGCTTGGGACTATGAAGATCCTAAACTGGGCATGGGTTCATTTGCTACACTCTATGAAATAAAATGGGCTTTAGATAATGGGTATAACAAATACTATCTATCATATGCTTACGAAAACAGTAGTATGTACAAATCTAAGTATGATGGCTTTGAATTCTGGACTGGTAGGGAATGGTTAAGTGATAAAACTATATATAAAAACTTATGCAATAATGATGAACGCATAAAAAACTTTACAGATCTTAATGATTACCAAGAGAAATACTTTAAGATCCTTGACAATACAGGATAACTTCTATATAATTAAATTGCCCCCCATTACAGGAGAACAAATATGGACGCAAATACATTTAAACAAAAAATAGATGCAATACTTACTGAAGCTGTTGAAGTAAACCAACAACAAATAGTTGGTGGAGCTGCAGAAGATTTTGCTACTTACAGATATTTAGTTGGTGTTGGACAAACATTAGCTGATATGAAAGATCGTTTTCATCAAGAGTATGTGAAGATGATTAAACAAGAAACAGGAGAATAAAATGAGTAAAAAGAAAAATAGTTTACCTGCACCAGCTGGTTTTAGGATATTACTTAAGCCTAGAGAGCTTCAAGAAAAAACTGCAGGGGGCATTATACTAGTTGATGAGACTAAACATCACCAAAAATTAGCAACTAACATATCACAAGTAGTTGCCATGGGGCCTGATTGTTATGAGGATAAGTCTCAAAAATGGTGTAATGTAGGAGACTGGGTGCTTACTGGTAAGTATGTTGGCAGTAAACTTAGATACGACGAAGAAGATTATGTAATTATTAATGATGATGAAGTAATCGGACTTGTTCCAGATCCAGATAAAATTTCACTAAAATAAAAATAACCCTTGCATTCTACTACAATATGTTGTAAAATTACGGCATACTAATAAATAGTAGATAGCGTTAAACGTGGGTCGCACCCAAGGAAAGGTCTGATATGATAGACGAAAGAATAGAAGATACAGTTGAAGAAGCCGATGAGGTTATAATAGACTTATCTGAAAATGAAGGAGATACTCCTGAAGAGCCGAATAATACTGAGGCTCCAGTCACAGGCATAGAAACCGTAGCTGAAGATACAATTGAAGTAGAAGAAGAAGAGAAATCTGAAGAGACTGCTGAAACTGAATCTGAAACTGAAGAAGAAGATACTGATGATTCTAAGAAAGTATTTGGCAAGCGCGCTGAAAAACGGATAAAGCGGCTTGTTGCACAAAAGAAGGAACTTGAAGAAAAGTTAAAAGCTGCAGAGCAAGATAAAGCTTCATGGCACACTCAAGCACGAGAACTCGAAACTAAAAATAAAGATAACGAGTTAAGTGCAATTACCAATTATATTGATAAACTCGAGAGTCAAGAAAAACAAGCCCTATCTGCTTTGAAGATTGCTAAAGAAAATGGCAACATTGACGAAGAGATTACTGCACAAGATATACTCGCAAGCGTAAAAGCTGAGACTCTTGTGGCTCAACAATATAGAGCTAGAGCACAATCTCAAATCAAAAAACCCAACGAACAATCTTCTCCTGATCCTGTTACTGTAACTCCAAAACAACAAAATCCATATGAGCCAGCTCCTGACCGCAAGGCAGTAGAATGGCAAAAAAGAAATAGATGGTTTGGTGGTACGGATACTTCAGACAGAATTATGTCTCAGGCAGCATTAGTTATTCATAAAGAACTAGTAGATGATGGTATAATACCTAATCAAGATTCTGATGAATATTATAATGAACTTGATGCTAGAATACGCTCAGAATTCCCTGAGAAATTTAAGCAGAAGAATGTTAATAAGGTTCCAACAGTCGTAGGGGGATCACGTGCAACCCCGGGCAGTTCTAAGATTAAGTTATCAAAAACGGAAGTTGAGATGGCTACTAGACTTGGAGTAGACCTAAAAGAATATGCACGCCAAAAACAACGCCAGTTAAAGGCGGGAGGATAATATGACAAAAGCAACTCAAAGCAGTCGAAAAAAGAAGACACGGGCTTCGACATCTCGTAAAAAAGTTTGGACAGCACCTAGCAAACTTTCGGTGGAATCACCACCTGAAGGTATGCATTATCGTTGGGTTAGACATGAATTGTTTAACAACTCTGATGATGCAAATGTAAATGGTAGAGTTCGACAAGGTTATGAACCTGTAACACCAGATGAGTTAGGCGAAGATGCCTATCCAGATGTTCTCGATACAGGTAAACACGCAGGCACAGTTCGATCAGGAGATTTAATTCTCATGAAAGTTCCGCAAGAAATTGCAGACCAAAGAACTGAACACTATAATACTCAAGCTGAGTTAATGGGACAAGCCTATGCACAAGATCTAAAGAATGCAGGTCAAGGTGATATGCGTGGCATGGACGAATCGAAGACTACAGTTACAGGCGGAAGTCCAAAAGAAACAAAGTTTGAAGACTAAGTAATTAGACATATCTAGTTATCTAGTTTTCTTTTAATAATAACAATTAATTTTCTAAAGGAGGAAATTATATGGCTGGATACGGTCTATCACCAATAAGACATGCAGCTGGAGGTACAGTACGTTTAAATAACTATACAGATATGAATGGTTATAGAATTGCTGCTACTGCACCATCTGCTTATTTTGAAGGCGACCTTGTTACATATAGCTCAGGCTTACTTGTAACTGATGTCGGCGCAGCATCTCCGGGTTCTGTTGTCGGTGTTTTCTGGGGAGCAGAATATCAAGATAACTCTACAGGCGATGTAAAATTCGTACGTTCAATTGCGAACGGAACTGTAGCGAAAGCACAATACAAAGCATATGTTTACGACGATCCGTTTACAATCTTTAAGATTCAATCAGATCAAGCAGGCACAGGCTTAACTGCAGCGAACTCAACTGGAAAGCTAGTACAAATTGTAGCTTCACCAACAGGTTCGGCAATTACGCATAAATCAGGAATGGTAGCTGATGCTTCTACAGTAGCAACTACTAACACTTTCCCACTATCAGTTTATGGTAGTGCAGAAGCTGACGGAACGTACACTGCAACTGGTACTACTATGGATATAGTAGTGAAAATTAACTCACACCAACACCTAAATGGCGCTACTGGCGTTACAGGTATATAATATCTAGGAGGATATAGAATATGGCAATTACTAGAGGTCAAATACTCAAAGAATTAGTACCTGGTTTGAACGCAATTTTCGGAACAGAATATTCACGTTACGAAAATGAGCACGCAGTACTGTTCGATGAGGAATCATCAAATAGAGCTTTCGAAGAGGAAGTATTATTCCCAGGTTTTGAGGCAGCTCAAACTAAATTCGAAGGTCAAGCTGTTGCATATGGCAACACTGGTGAGGGGTATGTTTCTCGTTATACTAACGAAACTGTCGCTATGGCATTCTCAATTACTGAGGAAGCTATGGAAGACAATTTGTATGACAAGTTATCTACTCGATTAACAAAAGCATTAGCACGTTCAATGGCTTCTGCTAAACAAACTAAAGCGGCAAACGTCTATAACAGAGCTTTCAACAGTTCTTTCACAGGCGGCGATGGACAAGAGTTAGTATCTAACGCTCACCCATTAGCTTCAGGATCAACAGGTTCTAACAGACCTTCAACTTATGCTGACCTTTCAGAGGCTTCTCTTGAAACAGCATTAATTGATATCGCAGGATTTACTGACGATAAAGACATCCCGATTGCAGCTCAAGGTCGTACACTACACATACCAAGACAATTGGTATTCGTAGCGGAAAGACTACTAGCATCTCCGTACAAACCAGGATCATCAGACAATGATGTGAATGCAATTAAGTCTACAGGAATGCTACCAGGTGGCTACCATGTGAATCACAGATTTAGTGATCCAGATGCTTTCTTTATTAGAACTGATGTTCCTAACGGAATGAAAATGTTCAATAGAGCACCTATCGCAACTTCTATGGAAGGCGACTTTGAAACTGGAAACGTAAGATACAAATCTCGAGAAAGATACAGCTTCGGCTTTTCTGACTGGAGAGGTGTATACGGAAACGAAGGCGTATAACACACTTTGTAGAGGGGGCAGAAATGTCCCCTTTACTACTTGGATTTAACAAATCTTACTTGACTGGCCAAGCAGACGTTATAGAGACAGTAAGAAAATAACTTGGGACTATACTCCCAGAAGGATTAAAGAATGGCAAATTCAACTTTTAGCGGTCCTATTAGATCAGAAGGTGGTTTTGAACAAATCACTAAATCTACAGTAGGTACCGTAACAACTAACTTTGATATCGATTCAAGCGGTAATGTATCAGGTACTGGTACTATGAAAATGACAGGAGCGACAAATATCGTTGCACCTTATGAGTCTTTAACTGCAGCAACTAAAGCAGTAACATCAGCAGAAAGTGGAACTACTTTCGTATTTAATAGAGCAGCAGGCGTTGCGGTAACTTTACCAGTAGCAGCAGCAGGCTTAGTTTATAAATTTATCGTAGGAACTACTGTTACTTCAAATGCATTAAGCATTCAAGGAGCTACAGCTGTTGATATTTTCTCAGCTTACTCGATGGTTACATTGTTTGACAAAGATAACAACGTAGCACAAGCAAAAATCTTTTTAGCGGACGGATCAGATGATGATGTGTTCTCTATGAATGGTGGTACAACTGGTGGATTCTTAGGTAGTGTTATTACATGCACAGGAATCGCAACAGGCGGACAAGGAAGTGCAACAGCAGTATGGCATCTGAATTCAGATAAGCTTGTTGGTGATGGTACTTTAGCAACACCGTTTGCATAATACTAATAATAACTAATGGGGGGCTTCGGCCCCTCATATTCTTGATTAAGAAGGGAAGAACAATATGGCAGACACAGTAACAGGTCCAACTATATTACAACAAAACGAAAAACGAGTTACTATTAAATTAGTAGTACAATCAGATGGCTCAGGAAGTGCTACTGTATTTGGAGATGTTTCAGCAATGGACGCATTACCAGATGGTAGAGCTTGTAAATCTTTAAACGTACAACGATTATGGTTTGCAACTGACAACTCCTCACCAGCATATGCTCGTTTAGATTATGAAGATGATGATGGAGATATTCCTATCGTTGGATTAGTTGGCACAGGCTATTGGGATTTTAGAGAATTCGGAGGAATTCCTGGAAATCAATCCGCAAACACAAACCAAGATGACATCAACCTGGTAGTACCTAGCACAGCAGTTGCAGGCTCCATGTTTACAGTTGTAATGGAATGTACTAAGACATACGTGGAGTAATAAATGAGCGAGCAAACTAACAAAGAAGCAATTATAGAAATTAAAGGCGACCTCAAATTACTCAACCAAAAAATAGATTTAATAAAAGACAATCATCTGGCTCACATGTCTCAAGATATTGATAAACTTTCTAAATTTATATGGGTAATCGGCGGAACTGTATTTGCACAAATGTGTTATTTAATTGTTCGTACCTTAATATAGGAAGGACAAAATATGGCCACATCAGGCACACATACATTCAATCTAACGATTGATGATGTAATACAAGAAGCTTATGAAAGACTTGGCGTAAGTTCTAAGGGCGGCTACGATCTAGTAACAGCTAGACGTTCTCTTAACTTATTAATGGTAGAATGGATTAACGAAGGTGTAAATTTATTTACGCTTGATTTAATAGAACATACTATGACCAAAGACCAAGGGCATATTGTGTTTAGTTCTGATACTTATTCAGATGTATTAGATGCAGTTATAACAGACACAAATCAAGATCCAGATTCTGATCAAGAAATAGAACGCATTAGTCTTACAGATTATTTACAACTTCCAAACAAAACAACAACAGGAAAACCATCACAGTTTGCAGTTGAGCGTAATGCTCAATATGACAGCAGTGGTGTAGCTAACCATAAAGTTTATCTATGGCCTGTACCTGATCAAACTTACTACAAATTAAAAGCATGGATGATTAAATATCCAGATGATGTAGCTTGGACTAGCACAGCCAATGGACAAGTAACAGCTCCATATATTGATTACACTCAAAATGTGCAAATACCTAAACGTATGTTACCTGCTATGATTAGTGGACTAACTGTTAAGTTGGCACATAAACATCCTGGTACTGTGGACATAAATAGA
>Ga0181393_1000479_pt1 | contig 15139 bp, 9 predicted proteins | sample 16SPOviralmetaG_FD_130122 | JGI IMG/M metagenome (GOLD analysis project Ga0181393, IMG submission 130122) | Marine viral communities from the oligotrophic San Pedro Time Series (SPOT) site, San Pedro Channel, CA, USA - 16 SPOT_SRF_2010-10-21 | ecosystem: Environmental > Aquatic > Marine > Strait...
CAGGAGAGGCGGAATTGCGTATCATGGAAATATCGGGGCCACTTGCTGTTCCTGCGTCTGTGCATTCAAGAATGAAAATGTTGCCTGTTGCTGATGATGTGATATGCAAGTCAGAATCGGGGGCATTTGTCCCAATACCAACTCTATCATTTGCAGCATCAACTACTAAAGAATCGGTATCAACAGTTAAACCCTTACCTGCGGCAATAGAAACATCTCCCGATAAAGCCAAAGTTGCTTCTCCCTCAACAGCAGAAATAGCATTAGCATCGGAATAAGTTGAACCGACGCTATTCGGTGCAACAAGTTTTAATTGGTTATTTGTTGCATCTCTTACCAATAATCGGTCAGCGGCGGCATCTAAACTAGAAATGTCAGTCAAAGCACTACCTGTCAATTCAACATTACCTGCATTTCCTTTCATTTCTAAAATCTCAGTATAAACATTTGAGTTGGCATAAGCAACAGAAAGAGTATTGGATTCCTTTCTATTTGTAAAATACTGAAACTCCATTGTTGAGGAATCATCAGTAAATAAAACAACAGCAATAGGAATATCAAAATTACTCATTTCGGGAACTAAATTATCAGTTGAAGTAGTTCTAACAGCAAAGGCATTTGAGGAATCTACAACAACCAAAGAATAAGTTTTACCTGCCGAAGTGCTTCCAATAGCAATAGAACTTCCAGCAGTAATAGCGGCTTGTAATTCCCCATCTCTTACGACTCTTCCGCTTGTAATGTTAATAGCACTTTTAGTTGCGGCAGTAATATTAAAATCAGTTGAAGTTTTAACAGGATAACTGCCCGATGCATAAACAGACAATGCCTTAATTAAACCTGTATGTGGTGCATCTACTCCATCTGTTAATTGTGCGCTAACTGTTGTTCCTAATCTACTAAAGTGATACGGGTTGCTTACCATCTTATTCCACCTCCATTGTAATAAAAATCTGTAATCTTTCTGTTGCACTAAAAGGCCCAACACCTTCAAAATTAACTCTTTGTAATAGACTACCGCTTGCGGGCGTTGCGTGATTAAATAGGCCCGCTTCTCTAATAACTAGACCTGTGATATTAGAACCTAACACTTCTATTTTTACTTGCACGACATTTTCCGAAGATTTTTCAGCAACAAATGTAGTAGAAACAGAAGATAAAGGAACATCAAGAGTAGTTGCTAAAGGAGAGGTTGTATTTCCCCCTTGTCCTATTTGTGCGCTCAATATTTCTTCTTTTAATTTTGTTGCCAAAATTTTTCTAAATTCATCAGTTATCATAGGTCTTCCTCCAAGAGAGTTGTGTGGCTGATTGTTCCGCCTCCGAATCCAATGGTGCTGGCATTCGTATTTAAAGTGTGCGAAAAGCCAAGTGTAATACCCGTCTGCGTTCTTTTACGAATAGTTAATTGAATTTCTTTAATCTTTAAATTTTCAAAGAAATCAAATGTGTTTTCGTTTGATGGATAATCATTTCTTCTAAGGTAAGAATCGGTTTGGTTATTTGCTAACAATACTTCTGCAAATCTATCCTCTATGTTTTTAATATATTTTCCTAAAACAAGAGTTGTAATGCCGCTAATTTGATATTTCATCTCTAAAACAACATAAAGGTTTCTAGGAATATTTTCTTGTTTAATCTCAACAATAACGATATCTCCACTTGAAAGAGTTTCAGCGTCTCTAATGTGAGTTTTTACATTTAAATTGCTAACATCATTATTGTGTGTCTTTAATAAATCAAATGCTCTCTTATCAACATCAATTTGAGATTTTAATTTCTTATCAAAAAGTTCTAATGTCTTTTTACCAATTTGCTTGATGCTTCTAATATTTTTCTTAATTGCCCTATGACTACTCCCATAAACAACAATTTCGTTATAGAAATCAAAACCGCTATCAACTAACTCATACTCAAGAATATTATCATCATTAAATTCAAATTTAGAAACCCTAGACCCGCTATCAATGCTTCTTGAAGTAAGGGTTCCTACTGAATCAAATAAATCTTTGTCTTTCAAATTTAACAAATATTTTGATAAAGCATAGAGAGAAGTTCCTTGAAAATCAGGAGAAGTGTATATAGAATAATTTGAACGAGTAAGGGAATGAGTAATATCATTTTCTTTAAATAGTTCTTCAACTAAATCTTCGGCATCTTTTGATATATCAAGAGTTGAACCAATAAATGCCCTTTTATCATCTTCCTGTATATCTCCATTTACTTTCAATTCAAAAGGTTCGGAAACAGATACTACCCCTTCAAGATATTCAGTTCTATCTAAAACAAGTGATGAGTAATCCCCATAGTTTGATAATTTTGTTCCAGACAAAATAGACCTCTCACCATCACTTAAACAAAGTTCTAGTTCTGTGTTGTCTAAAATTTCATCTATTTCAGTCCTAGTTCTTAATACTGTAAATCCACTATTCGTAATATTATCTGAATCAACAATTACATACATGGAGCGAATGCCTTCATTAGCCATATTTTGACTACTTGACCTATCGTTATCCTGTCCACTAAGATAATGAAAATCTATAATGTCTTCATACATTTCGTTTCTATTTGACTTTTTAGTATATTTTCTAGAAAGATGATTAATGCTTATTACTTTTGGCGATTCATTCCACATACAAACTGGATTAGGTTGCATAATAACATATTCTTCATTTGTAGCATCTATATCTATATCTGTGATAATCCATGAATAGTCTTCTTCATTTGTTATGCTTGTTGTGGTGTCATAATTATGAGAAACAATATAAGCAATACCCGAATCAACATGAACATCTCCGCCAAAATTATTTGTTCGGCTAATGGTATTTCCTTGACTATCTTTCCCTTTAACGGGAACTAAATAACACCCCGTTAAATCAACGAACTTTAAAAAATTATATTTACCAAGATGAGATAATTTAAACGCATGGTATTGATTATTTCCTACTGCCTTTCTTGTGCTTGTTGCTGCAATAGTATCATTAGTATCAATAAAGAATTTATATCCCGCATATACTCCTGCAACATTGGTTCTTTGTATGTTAGAATTTTGGTTCTTAAAATACGCATAATTTATTCCTGAGTAAATAGGAACATGTAAATCCTTTCCACTTCCTAATGCACCCGATTCATTGACTGTTGTTAAAAACATCTCCGTTGGCGTTGTGCTTTGCCCTTCAACAGCAGAAAGACCATCTTGAACACTATATTTATCTAAAACTGTAAATTTGTATCTAGTTAGATTTGAGTAATTAGAAGAGGACAAATCCGCCGCCTCAAAATCAGCGTAATCAAATTGTTTCATAAATGCTGCTAAATGACCGTGTTTAACAGTTGCCTTTGTTTCAAATACAACATTTCCTAATGTGCTAACAGACGCTGAAATAGCATTACTTAAAGTAATTGCTCCTGCTCCAGAAATACTTGATACAAATGTGCCAGCAGGAACATCTCCTCCAATATAAGATGAAGTTATTCTATCTCCTACTGTTAATTGTCCGTGTTGTCCAGCAACATCTAATTCGGCTGAACCGCTTCCATTAAATTGACAGTTTGATAAAGTGATGGTGGTTCGTAAAAAGGAACTCCCATCATCTCTAAGCGTTAAAGGACTTGACATACCATAATTTCTTGCTTTGTCAAACTTAACCAATTTTTGACTATATTTATTATTAAATTCATTACCCGAAACTGCAGAAGAATCACTAAATCCATTATTTGAAGGCTCACCAAAAATAAGGGCTTTTTGGGGATGAAAAGATTCACTAGGAGATGCAGCACTATCATTAAAATATGCTGCGTCTTTTAATCTTCCTGTTAAAGTAGCAGAATTAGAAACATCGCTGGCCTTGATAATATAAACAAGACCCGTGTAGTAATTTCCATTGTTGGGTTTATGATAAACATGAGCAGATACATCTGCTCCACTAATAGAAATAACTTTACCCCAAATAACACCATTTGTTAAATCAACTAACAAATCGTCAGCAGACATAACAGGCGTATTGGTGAAAGTAATGGTGTGTCTAAAAAGACTATTGTAAGCATAATCACTAGTATTCGCAATTGAAGAAACCGAGCCACTACTATTTGCTACTTGAGATATATCAAAATTATATACTTCAACTGGCCGAATAAATGCTTCTTTATTTATTTTTGTTTCTGGATTGATGGGATTAAAAGCAAAATCTGTCATAAACTCAGTTAATCGCATAAGTCCAAATCTTTTTAATGAAGACAGAGTTTTATTAGACTCAATAATTGAACTATGGGAATACGAACCATCTAAATGTGTTTGTCTTGTTGTCTGCCCTTTTACCTTTTCTTTTTCTTCCGAAAGACCCGTATCTTTAATATTTTTCATACTTAATAGTCCATATTTTTTAATATCTCTTGTAGTGCTATTCATTAGACTGTCTGTTCTACTAGAAGAATAAGGGTAAAGGTCGGAGTTGATAAATAAGAACAATCTACTAGCAGTTGGGTTTGGACTAAATAAAGAATCTTCCAAATCATCTCCTGTGGTTATCCCACCTGAATAATCAACAAATCTAAGATATTTAAGTTGAGTTGAAACATTCGCATAATTTGGAATAATCGGCCTAGCATAATTAGAGCAAGTTGCAGGTAATATTCCTCTTCTTTCAATCGGAAGTATCTTATTTGATGTAGAACCTCCTAACTTATTATAATTTACTTTATTTCTCCCCTTATATGCCGTAGCATAATAATTGTATATTGGAGCAGAAGAAATTTGTTCTGTATTAAGATTGCTTAAAGAAAACCTTGATTTTTCTGCTCCTATTTTACCTTTTTCTAAATTAAATATTCTAAAAATAGAATGTCCAAATTTATTTGAGTAGGATTTATAGGTAGAGTTGTCAAAAGTTTCAAAATTAATAATGTTCAATTTTGGCCCAAGAAGCGCAATTGTTTTTCCTCCATGCAAATGCTCTCCATTTATTAAGTGCAATTCGTGATGATTCTTTGCCGAAGGTATTTGCACTAGTGCATTATCATTCCAAGAAACATTTTTGTATGGAAATGTTCTTTTTATTTTTAATTGTGAAGGATAACTTGTATGCCACCCTCTATTTATTTGTTTGTGTAGCCTTCCAACAAAAACTCTTTCACCCGTTGTCAAGTCTTCAATATAAATGGGAGTATTATAAGGAATGTTATTATTTGAAACACCATCAACATCAATAGAACTCCCATTTGCATCAAGATTGCTCGCTCCTTTTGCGTCTGCAACCTTAGTGAATGTTATTTCTGAAATATTCTTAAAATTAGGATGGCTTCTTCCTAATGTAAGAGGAACATATGGAGCCAATTTAACAACATTATTTGTTTCTTCTTTTCTTACAGAAAGAATTGTAAAGTCAATCATTGTGTTAATTGTTTCTTTACCTGAAGCAAAGATAGTATCTTTTGCTAAAAATATAGAGTCCTTCTCTCCGACTGAATCAGTATTATCTATATTATATCCTACTGCTCTAACTTCTGTTGAGTCCGATGAACTTCCTGCTAAATCGCTTTCTTCTGCACCTGCCGAAGTTAAAACGGTTCCTTCTCTGAATGATAATCCTTTATCAGCCGCCGCACTTAAATCAGTTGAACTTGTAATGGCTAAATTAGAAGCCTGTGCTTTATTAAAAATAATTTGATTATGTGCCTTCTTATATACTGTTTCTGCATTTGCTAAAATTGCAGGGAAATCTTCTAATTCTCCAGTTGTTGCTGATGAAACTCCCGATGAATCAATTTTTCCTATAAATCCAATATCAGTATATATTTCTGTTCCTGCCGCTATTGTTAAACTTCCGCCAAAATTGACCGTTTTATCATCAAAACCTAAAGTCGTAATAGTTGTTCCTAAAGAGGTAAGGGAAACATAAGGACTTCTTGAAGAATAAATAGTATCTAATGAATATAAACTGTCTTTATTTACAATAGGATTTACTACCTTGCTAAAAGAATTTCTTCCTGATAAAACCACAATATTGTTTGCATTTTCAATTTTCTTATTTATTTTTTCAATTGTTCCAGTAAATACTTCATAAAGTATAACATAGTCTCCCTCTACATATTCTAGTCCATTATCGTCAGAATCGTGATAATTGTTCTCAAAATTTAAATAAAGCAATTGATATGTATTATCAATACTGACTGAACCATGAGGGGAAGAAGGAGTTTGGTAATCAACAACTGTTGCTTCAATAGCGTTTGCAGAATCCGAATATAAAACAACTCTTAGTTTATCTAACATTGTATCTTCAAATCTAACTGTTGTTAATAAATTACTATTTACTTTACTGAATGCTCTTCTATACACTTTTGTTCCAGAAGTAAAAGTATTAAGAGTAGTAGTATTCGTAAATTTTCCTTCAGTTTCTAATCTACTAAAATCCTTGATAACAATGTTTGCACCGTTTCTTCCATTTACGATACATATTCTATCTCCAATCTTTATTTCTTCATTTGCCTCAAAGTATTCAGAAATATTGATATGTTCTCCATATTTAGGATTTCTAAGGCTATAATGAAATGTGCTACCTGCGCTTAATACAAAAGAATCAATTTCACCCAATTCAATAAAATCAGTAAAACTACCCTGCCCTATTGATTGACGAATGCGATAGTCTTGATTTATTGAAAGTTTTTTACTAATAATCTGATTATTATCAATAATTTGTGTTTCGGAAAAACCCGCCTTACCATCAATTGATTCTTCAACATAAGAATCAAAAACATTTGGTAGTAGATTACTTTTCATAGGTGAGTCTCTATAATGAGTATATCTCGTTAATCCATTCAAAGAAAGAGCAGAATAGTTATCATCACTATCTCTTCTAGCATTAATAAAACAATCATTATAATCAGTATATGTATTGTATGTTCCTGTTAATACCGAACTTTCATTACTCGTAGCAGTATCGGGGTCGTCTTTAATTTTTAATTCATCTTTTAGTTTAACAACATAAGAGTATTTACTTGAATCAATAATTCTGTAATGAGTTTCAGCCATTGTTATAAAAGAAACCTTTTCGGAACTTGCACTTAAAGTAATATCATTTCCAGTATTAGTTTCGTGAAGTCTAACAAAATATTTAGTATTATGGTCTAATTCATTATCTTTTACTGTTTTGTCATTATAGAAATACCATAATGGTCTTGATACAACATAATTTGCTCCGAAGGTAGAAGCATCTAATCCTCCAGTAATTGCAACAATTTTAGTAGAATTAGAAATAGATGGCCCTTTAAAAATCATAAACTTGGTTCCCTTAGCAACTCTATTACCGAGTTTAGGTTCAAAGGTAAATGAATCTCCGTTAGAATCAGCATTTTCTACGGTATCAATTTTAGCAAAGTGATGCATATTAGCATCATCTGAATGAATTAAAACAAAGTAATTATCTGTTGTTAAGTCAATACTAGCCAGATTAACTCCATCTGTTCCATCATAGCATCTTATCGTGTGGCCGTTTGTGTTATCTAAATTAGAATATTCTGTTAAAAGAGCAGTTCCTACTCTTTCAATGACGGTGTTCACATTTGAACCAAGTAAAGTATCATCAGTATGAATAATTCCAAAAACTCTTTGAGTAAATGCACTATTCTTTGTAATTTTAGGATTAGTGGGAGTATCGTAATTATCATCTGCCGCAGCATTATGAATAGAAGTCAAACCACCAACTGTTAATGTCATAGATTTTCCTCCTCAAATTGTAAGAATAAAAGCGTTTCGGAAAATTTTGGCATAAGACTATTGGTATATCTAAATGATTTTTGGTAGTTTCCAATAACAGCCAATTCATGTATTTCACCCATAAATTGACAATCGGCAGAAGCACTTACATTTCCCGTTGTTTTCTTTCCAATAACAATATCTTCTCTTCCAAAAGTTAATATTTCTGTTGCCCCTGACTTTGTTGAAGTTTTAACTAAAGCACCGTTATAATAAACATTAAGTTTTTGCCCAGTTGAAGAATAGCCAACTGCAACATGGTGAATATTGTCAATATATTTTGGTTCTTTATAGGTTCTTGTAAATAATCTAGTAGCACTAGATAAAGCATTAACAGTAGTATCTAATGTAATATTGCTTCCGGCAATACCACCAGTAGTAATAGTCCCTAATAAAGTAAAATCAAATTCATTCTCTCTAATAAAAACTTGCTGTCCTTCTGCAAAATTATTCGGGTCAATGCCTTGAATAGTTGTTGATGGGGAAGTTATTGCAACAAGGTTAATACCAGCATCATTAAATCGGATTCTGCTATTTTTATCAAAACCTTCAATATGGTTATTAAAATTGGTATCTCCATATTGATAAGAGCGATTATGTATTGCCTTAATTACAGTATCGCTTTGAAAAGAAGCACTTCCAGAAGAAGTAGAATATTCAACCCTTATTGCGTATTCTGCTGGTTGATTAGAATTTATTGTAGTAGTATTGATTAAATAGAGAGAAAAATTTGCACATTTAAAGAAACACATTTTATGCCCGAACCTATCACTTGTTGGAAGATACGCTTCGCTTATGAATGTCCCTGTTCCGTTAGCGGGCATGACTCCCCTTCGGTTATTCTGTGCCGTTCTGCCCTGTCGCCCTGCTGATGCGCTCCCGTTTATGTCGTATGGAGTCAGCAAGGCTTCAACCGTCCAGTCGCTTTCATGCCCCCATATCCCATAAGGAATATCATCGGTTGTGTCGCTTGAAGTGGACTCAATATCAGGCACATTTTCTGTATAACTGATAGAAACATGGGAATTGCACATGATAGGAAAAACAAGACTTTTTTTCTTGCCTACATATACATCATACATCTAATCACCTCAAGGGAAAATATTTGCCTGTTTAAAGTCCATAGTAAAACTTACATCAGTTGATTCGGCATTTAATTGAAAACCAAAAGTAGAAATATATCCTTTAATTCCTTCGCTATTTTGTGTATCTGGAAAAACAAATGGTGCTGGAACTCTGATATTGTCTTTTTCATTAGCATCTCCTCTTGCTCTAAAAGTAAAGGGAATTAAATCTCCTCTTGAACCTATACCAGAAGAGTCATCCCTATCAACAAAATTAGAATCAACATTTGAAGGAATAAGAACAACCAATTCATTAAAGTTTTGGTATTTAGCAAGACTTGAAGAATCAACGCTGGCCGCAATCATTTGGGCAATTTCTTGAGCAGTAAAGAAAACAGTTGTATCAGTATGGCTTTTCTTAATATTTGCATCAACGATAAAACCTTCTAATCCTATTGTTTTTTCAGCCGCACCAAAATCAGCACCAACATTTAATGATTCTCCAGTAGCAATACTTGAAAGAGGAATAACAAAATCTAAAACTTGTCTGCTTACACTTATGCTAACATTTGTAATTTTTAGAGGAATAGTATCCACAGTTAAATCATTAGAATCGCTAGCAAACGCATTTAGTTTTAAATATACATAGTCGCTCATTTAATCACCTCAATAATGAAGAATTTAAAGTTCTATTGATACTTGTGCTGAACATTTTACCAATCTTTTCTGCCATTTTCTTCAATTCTGCATCGGAAGAGTTTTTAACATCCACCTTTATATGGAAATTATTATTGATTACTGTTTCTTGTTTAGATGAAGAAAGCATCTTTTTACTGTCAGGATTAGAATGAACTCTTGCACCTGCCGGTAAATTCAATAATTCTGGCCCCTCTTCTCCAACAACAGTCAAACCCCCCTTTGAAACACCACCATCCGCCATAAATTTGGGCATTTTGAATTTATTAACAAAACCAACAACTGATTCTACAAGTTTAGAAATTGGGTCAGCAAATAGTCTTCCAAGCATACCACCCAATAGAACAATACCTAAGCCCAACCAAATAGGAACTTGAACGGGTAATAGTGCAATAAGCGCAACTGCCGCTAAGATACCTAAAGCAACAGAAATTATTGTCCCAACTGCCTTTTCAAAGGGAACAGTATCCCACCATTCTTTAAATTTAATTATTGCTTCAACTAATAATCCACTTAAGAAAGTCAATAAAGACCCTATAGTGACCACGATAAGACCACCTATTAGTTCTAAAGCACCAAAAGCCATATCCTTAAGCCCATCAATTGTCTTTTGGAAATCTCCTTCCAATAATCCATTGATAAACATCATCATACCATCAATGTATTTTCCTACACCATTAAAAATTAATTCAAATCCTTTCTTTGCAACATTTACTACTAAATCAAAGGCCTTTGAAAATACTTTTTCATTCTTTTTGATAAATGCTACAATACCAACAATCGCAGCAACAACAAGAACAGAATAAAGTAGCATCTTTGTGAAGAACTGAATAACTAAACCTATTCTAGAAAAGAATCTAACAAGACCGTATTTGCTTTTACTTCCTGCTTTGAGTAAGCCAGAAACAGAATTTCCGCCAAGCCACTTTGCCCTTTTATTAAAAATATCCCAAGAAGAGAAAAACTTTCTAAATCCTTTTTGATATTTACCTAAAACACCAGTAAGTTCACTTTCTTCATTTTTAAGTTTTCCCTTCTTTTCTTCTCCGATAGTAATTTTTCTTTCAAGAATAGCCTTTTCTGTTTCAATATCAGCATTTTTATCAATACCATACATTTGAGCAATAGTATCTTTATCTGCTTCGTCTGCTTTTTCTAAAGCAGTAAAACCTTTTAACTTTGCTTTATCATTTCTTACTTGTTTATTTGCTTCTTTATATTCTCTTTGAACAGTTTTTAATTTATCAGTAATCCTATTTACATCCTTTTGAGAAGGAACCATAGAACCAAACATTCTAGTAAAAACATTTGCAGTTTCTTTGCTTTCAGGTCTTAATGTTCTTATAATTCCACCCATCGCATTTAAGGCAGTAGATGTTTTATTGACCAACCTAAACATTCCAGGCGGTAAAAACCCATACATAAACTTTCTAACAGTAGTGGCTTCAATTCCTAAAATCTTAACATTTTCTTCTGTGCCTGTTAGAACTTTAGCAAAATACTCTAAAGATGTTCCACCAGCATCAGTATAGGCTTTAAATGATTGCATGCCTAAATTAAAACTAGCCATGTTTTTATCTGACTTCCCTTGTTGGTCTGCTAAAGTTCTCAAAGACCTCTGATAAATTTTTGTTCTAATATTGAGAGAATCTTGGACATCATCCGTTTTTTCTAATCCTTCTCGGTATTGTTTTTCCCATGCGTCTGCCGCTTTTTTAGCGGCAGTTGTTTTATTGATTGCTTCTTCTTGTTGTTTTTCTGCATCCAATCTATTATTCATTGTTTGCATTAAATTAACAATAGTAGTGTTATTTCTATCCAATGAATCATTTAAATCCACTAGACTAGTGTTCATCAACTGTTGCTGCCTTTTACTCTTATTACCTGCATCTGCTAATCCAATCAATGCTTGTTCAACATTAGAAAAATTAGTGGCGAGAGCAGCAGAAGTATCATTATTGTCTTGTAAGTTATGATAAAGACCCTGAAGCATCTGGTCATAATTATTCATGCTTTGAGTATTGTTTTGAACAACCTCTCGTAATAAAGCATTTGAGTTAGAAAATGCTCCGACTACATTATTTGCTTTTTCTTGAGAAAGAGACAGGTCAACTAAAGCAGTCTCAAATTGGCTAACTGTTGATATAAGAGTTCCAAATTTTCCATTTAGGCCTTCTAATTCTCTACCAACCAAGTTGATTTGTTCTTTAACATCTTTAGTCAAAGAATCACCTCGTAGCCTTCTCCATTTCTTCTGCTTCTAATTCTTTTTGGATATAAAACATATCTAATAATTCCGAAACTAAACTAGCAGGTAATTGATATACCTCTAGTGGGCTGATAGAAAACTCTTTTGAAAGCGTATAGACTATTAAAAGGGAAGCCTCCTTTGGAGACAATTTTCCCGTTTTAAGACTATGCTTCAGTTTTCTTCTTTTCCCGCATCATCCTCCAAAGCATTAAGAGGATTCGGAAGAACTTCTTTAAGTTGATTGCCCACATATGGAGTCAATCTAAGAATATCAATTGCTGTAAGACTGGGTTCAGTCTTTGTAATGAAATTTTCAACCATGTATTTGAACATAGCATTCAAGTCCAAATCCATGCTTTGTGTTTTTGTGTTAATTTTCATAACAGTATTCAACGCTTTATCAACCTCAATCCAAGTGGGTTCTTTTACCCAAACCTTGAGGTATTCGTCTTTATCGGGTGCTACACGAATATAATGTAGCGTAGGCTCGCTTAGTGCAAAAAGCACACTTTTATCTGATACAATTTTTTTGTTCAACATTTTATCCACCTTCTTTACCAACAAACAAACAAACGGTGTTGGTGGAATATTATTCTGCTAACTTAGATTTTTTAGTAGTTTCTTTTTTAACTTCCTTTTTCTTAGCAGGTTTCTTCTTGCGTTCCTCTTGAGTAATTTTAATCAAATCATGTCTTGACACCATTTGAAATCACCCCTGCAAAACCCAATGAGTTTTTACAACGCAGCCATCTATTGAATCATCATCTTGGTTGGCTAATCTTCTCGGCATTACTGTTGCCTCAACAACAATCGGCCCTTTATCGTCGGCTATTGGGAAATTATTTGCAGAAATAAAGTAATCATTAAACCTCAAAGTAATGCTTTCTCCATTGGCTTTAGTAAAGACTAATTCAATTATTTGAGAGGTTTCCTCTGAATTGTTTAGTAGGGCAGTATAAAGAGCATCATCGGACACATGACCTGTAAATGAAATCTCATATGTTCTTTCGGCTGGAATAGCCTCTTGAACATCTTTGCTTCCAACACCTAAGAACCTTCGGTCTTGGAGATTATTGTTCATTGTCAATGTTAAAGAATTAATCTTCAAGAAAGTTTCTCCTAAAACCTTAAATGTTCCATCAGAGAAGAAGAAAGGTTCTCTTGTTTCTGCGGCATTTGTGGTGGCTTCATAGTTAATAAAAGTAGTTTCATCATTTACGCCTCTTCTGGCATCATATGTTTCATCTTGAGCAAGAGTATGAATATTTCTAGTATTCAAATCAAGAGTCATTTTAACTTCTTCATTTTCGTTTGCTGTCATCGTTAAAGTATTGACTCGGCAACCTCTTGCGATTTTAACGAAGTTTAGGTCTTCTGCACCAGATGTATCTGTTCTATATTGATTACTTCCTGTTAATTTGGAAAGGTTCTGTTCAAGCGCAAAAGAAGGAAGTAAATCTCCATCCTGTTCATCAAAGGTATATGTGATGGCCTTTGTTAAGGTAGTGCTTCCCGTTGGGCGGTCTAATTTATGATAGAAATCTAATTGAGCATCAGTAGCCTCAAAAGGAGCAATAGGTGGGCAAATTTTATTGCCTACTGTTCTTCTAAAAATTGGGCCAGTTTCTACAATACCAAGAATAGTGGAATCATCCCCTGCGGCAACTTCTCCTGTTGTAGCGTCCATAGAACGAATTAAAAAGGCATTGTTGTCGCTTGAAACGTGGGCTAATGTTTGTCTATGTGCATCTGTTGATAAAGCAGTAGCCAAAGCATCTGTGCTACAAATCAACTGAGTGCATTTTCCTAAGAAATAATAAAGCCATGCACCATGATTAGACACTAATCCAAGATTTCCTCCAGAAAAAGAAGTAATTCCTCTATACTGGAAGGTTTTATTTCTTGAACCGCCTAGAGATAAATTAACTTGCTTAGTTTCTATTTCTGTTGTTGGAAAAGAAGCACTTTCAAGAATACCCATCCATTCGTCGGAAAGGAGTCTTTTTGCACTTGAACCGTCATCTGCTGGTGGAGCAGGAACAGGTGCGCCGTATGATTTTACAATGAAATAATCAGTAGAGGCGGCAGAAGCAGAAGGAGTAATTCTAAAGGAATTAGCGTCATTTGCAGTAATTCTGTGAGTAGATTGAAGTGCATCCGAAGTATTGTATCTTTCTAAAAGACAGCCTTTGTAGAGATTTGTAATTAATTCTATTTGTCCATCAAAGGTTGCATCCACTTGAATAACAGATTGCGCTGAACCGTCTAATGCCCCTCCGCCGTCTTTTAATCCAACTCCAATGAATATATCATTCTCTGGAATAAATGTAATACTTGCGCCGCTTCCTAAAAATATGTCTGTGTTTGCCATATGCTTCTCCCCCTTTTCCAACTAACTTACTAGGGAATAGATAATGCGAATCTTTTTGCTTCTAAATTGACTTTATATCCGAATAAACGCTTGGCTCTATCATTTGATTCGCTTCTTGAACCAACAAACAACTGATTGAACTTTGAGCCATCACTTGCCGTATAGCCCTTGCGCTTACCCTCAAGAACCCTACGCAGAATCAAGTATATAGCCCTTAGCCTGTCCTTGCCGTGGGCGGAATCCTCGCCGCCTCGTTCATCGTGTAAAACACGAATATGAAGTGTAAATGAGTAGGTTTCATTTCTAATATCATAATGAATAGTTGGGTATTCAATATTCTGGGAGTCTTCAAAAACAACAATTGTTGCAGGTGTGCGACTTAAATCTACTCTTTTTCCTTTGTTTGCAGTAGTAGTTCTAATATCAATAACATCAGGAGTAACCGCATGAGAAGCAGAAATAGTTCCTGCGCTGACTAAAGCAGTAGCGTTAGAAGACCAATTGGTATTTATCAAATCTATGAGAAGAGAGACTTCATCCAATTTTCCACCTCCGCAGTTATTTGTTTATTGATTTCTTTTTCGTATGCTTCCATCGCAAACTTAACAACTTCATCATCACTAAAGGTAATATCAGTTCCTAATGATTCCGATAGTTCTTTCATGGCTAATTGTCTTTCCTTTTGAATTTGAAGTAATTCATTAAACTTGGAAAGGTCAATTTCAATCGCCATTTTATTCGCCTATTAATCTTGGTTGCCCATCTTGTTCAAAAATTCCCAATTTAATAATTTTTATTGGATACCCCGCCATATTAGAATATACCGATGTTCTTTTAGAAATTACCAAAGTTTCTCCATTAAAACCAAAAAACGGCTCAGCGAAGTCAATAGATGTATCTGTATGTTTATTATAGTCAATAATATAATCTTTATATTTTACAGATTTTTCATCGGTATATTTTTTCTGTCTAATCATATCCATAACCATATTTTCTAATTCTTTAGG
>Ga0181393_1000481_pt1 | contig 15107 bp, 34 predicted proteins | sample 16SPOviralmetaG_FD_130122 | JGI IMG/M metagenome (GOLD analysis project Ga0181393, IMG submission 130122) | Marine viral communities from the oligotrophic San Pedro Time Series (SPOT) site, San Pedro Channel, CA, USA - 16 SPOT_SRF_2010-10-21 | ecosystem: Environmental > Aquatic > Marine > Strait...
AACTTTATTCAAAGTTTTTTTCGATTATCTGAACATCTAAGTAACCACAGTCTTGCCCTAGGTACTGTTGCAGTTGTTCAAAGCCAGTTACAGGCTGATCTTGTTCCCAACCACAGTTATCCATAAGCGACTGATAGTATTCTTTAAGATAGTTATGCGCCAGTTCAATCGCATCTTCCATAGTGGTGGTAAGATAAAACTCCCAGTCATTATCTTCGATGTACGTTACTGTTATAAGATATGCTTTATTCATTTATAATCCTTTTGTTGTGTTGTTCATAATCTATACGTTTGATCTCTTCTTTTTATTCAAAAACTTTAACATTATTCTTTGGTGGTGTCTGGCTCGTTTCATTGGATTGCCCTGTTCATCGAACCATCTAACACGATAAGAAACAACGTCTTTAAAGGTATCATCCCTCGTTATCACAGAATCATCTACAATGTCCAAGATAATGCCGTACTTAGCATTACGAAAAGCATAATATGTGTTTTTCTTTCCGTATGCCGACAGTTGTACTAAGTCACCTACTTTCACTGATCACCTCGAAGTGCGAGGCATAAACCCATTCATCATCTTCGGATGGATTACTCGGAAAAACAATATGATACAAAGGCACGTTATTGTCGTGATCAATGTAAGTTATAATCCCCACCCAACCATTTGTAGTATCTTTCACTAAATCACCTACTTTCACTTATTACCTCCAACTTTTTCTTATCATACTCTCTTCTCTCCCCGTCGGAAAAACGTAACGTTGCTCCCCAAGGATCTTCATCCACCACAATAGCGACTGTGCCGATACGTTTTTGACTGAATGAAGTCTTTACTCTCACTAGATCACCTACTCTCATAACTGGATACCTGTGCGCAGACATATACTCTCCTTAGATAAACTGATAGAACTCGTCTAGATCAATGACAGAGACACCAAACTCTTCTGATAACATACGGATGGTATCACCCACCCATTGTTCCCATTCCAAGTCTGTTCTCTCGGTAACATCGCTCTCAATAATCTCTGATAGTTTATCCTGTGCGTTCATTAACTTTTCGTAATAACAACTAATCATCATTGCATATCTCCTATACGTTTGTTTCTTTTGCTTTATTCAAACTTATTTGCATATCTAATGCTTTTCTAAACTCTTCCTTTGGATCATATTCTACTAGATATCCCTTGCTCACGGCAAACTGTCTAGCATCCTCTATGCTATTGAATGTTCTGCCATCCCCATCGGGCTTTTTAAACACACTTTCTAATCCATAAGTTCCAACTGCCAGTATCACTCTGCCTTTTGGCAGTTCTGTGTAACAGGTTGTAAAGTTCGAACTAGAACGATAGTGCTTAGTTGGATCGTATTTTTTCATAAGTCTATCCTTTCTCCTTTTTTGTTGATGATCTCTCCATCTTGAATGTCGTGCTTGATCAGCAAGTCATATATCTTGCCAAACAACTCTGCCTCACGAGAACCATCATTGTAGTCTTGTTCGGTAAAGCCTTTAAGGGCATACTTCTTTTTTGTTTTTGAGTCTCGAATGTATATCATCATTTCTCCTTGTGTATATTCTATACGTTTGTGATTTTTGTTTTATTCAAAAAAGTTTTTTAATGTTAAGGCTGACTATTAATACCATATGGATGGGTATTGTCGGGCAAGTCTCTTTGGAAGAGACAGAACTCCTTATCAGTCCAGTTGTCAGATATGCCATCTTGTCCGAACCAAGCGATCTTATAATAGGTTGCACCACCAACTTGACGAATAGATAGTATTACTCCTTTCATACTTTTCAAGATCAAGCCATTCATATTACGGACTACTAAATCACCTACTTCCACTTATCACCTCCAAGTGTTCTTGTGGTATCTATACGATTGTGATTAAAGTTTTATTCAAACTTTTTTATTTCAAAACTCCACAAGTGTTCGATTATTCTATTGTTTTTGCACATAATGATCTTGTAAAACAAGTCTCCATGATTGGTACGGTTACTTGACTCATCGCCCTCGTATATGCTAAGAAGAATAGCCTTGTCACCTTCTGACAGTTCTATATTATCTAAGTTATTTTCACCTGTTTTGGTTAATGTAACTAAATCACCTACTTTCATTTATCACCTCTAACAGTTTTGGATTATATATCCAACCAACGTGTCCCCATTTACCCCAAGCAACTTTCCATCTTGTTGTCTGCTGATAACGTGTGTTGGTTTCAATCTGAACTATGACACCATAGTCCTTACTTCGATAATGTTTAACTAAGTCACCTACTTTCATTGTTATCTCCAATGTTTGTTGTTGTGTTATCTATACGATTGGCTATTTCTTTTTATTCACTTTTTTTCTAAGTTTTTTCATAAAGGCTTCTTCGATCCAAAAAGGTTGTGTGTTCTTTCCCCCGATAGGTGCGACTTTATAACGCTTTGCGCCTTTTCGAGCATTGATGATTGGCTCTGTGTTTGACAGAACAAGTACTATATTAACGTCAGATGGTATCCTGATTGTGGGATAGCAGAGCCGTTTGTTGTGGTACTTTTGCTTGGTACATTCTCTACTCGCCCTAAGAGCAACCAAATCTCCAATCTTGAACAAAGGTTCGGATCTGAATGTGTCAATAATCTTAACTGCATACTTGTTTGTGGATACTCTTTGCCAGTCATCAGGTGTTATCTTGTCTAGACTTTTTGCGAATATGTTCTCAAAGTAGCCTTGCATTTCATAATATGTCTTTATCAAGTTATATAACTCTATAAAGTCTTTTGACTTCTTTTCATCAGCAAACTGCTTTACCCTGTTATACTCGTATTTGTCAAAGAGATTGTCTAACAGTTCATTGCTCCACTCTTCATCCCTAGTACGAGTGTCGTATATAAGTTCTCTAGTGTCTGTATCGAACGATACCCAACCGTGAAACTTTGGATTGTCTCTATTGTAATGCTTGAAGAAGTCTGTAGGCTTGTCTGCATAGTAGAACCAAAGGGTATATATTTGATCCATCGCATCGCATACACTGGTTTGGAACTTGCCAAAGTGCGGTTCCTGTTCAGGCTTTACTAGTCTATAACCCTTGACAAAGTTTTCTAGTTGATCAAAAGTATATCGCTTAATCATTTATTCTCCTTTCTTTGAGTGAAACCCAATAGTCTGTTTCTCTTCTTTGCTGTCCTCGCTTTCAGGATCTTCGCCCATTGCTCCTCCCAACATCATCTGTAAGCCACCCATAGATGACATAGTGTTCATCCTAATCATTGCACCCATAAACTTATTAAGTAAGTCATCCGATACGTTAATGCTAATGTTGATTTCGTTGTTTGTTTTCTTCCGTGACATTGTGTCTCCTTGTGCTGTCTTGTATTATCTATACGTTTGTATTCTTCTGTTTATTCAAACTTTTTTAATATGATTTTTGTGTATGTCCTTGTGTAGGAAGAAGTGGGGCTTTGTGATCCCTTTGATCTTTATCCACCCCTCTTCATCCGTTGATATAACCTCAAAGACTTTCCAAGATTGACGACGTGTGACTGCCGACTTGATCCTTATCTTGATCTTTTGGTTCTTAACTTTCTTTTCTTTAACTACCTTCTTTCTTTTTGGCATTTTTCTTCCTGTTCTCTTCGATCATATCAACTACCCATCGCTCTCCGTGATCCTCGTATTCGGGAATGTATTGGTTTTCTAATACCAAACATTTCTCCCCTTTCAATGCGTGATTACGAAGTTTATAACCAGCGATAACCATCTTAGATCCTGTGGTAATCTTACCAAAGCCACCAGTCATTACTGTACAGATAGCATAGGGCACTGCTTTTAATCGAGTTTTCATTTTACCAGTCTCTTTGTCCTTGTAAGTTCGTTTAAACCTACGGAACTCTATGTCTGTTACGATTGCAGTTGTCTGTCCTACTTTTCCCTTTAGGACAACCAAGTCTTTTTTCTTCAAGTAAGCCATTATGCTACATCCTCCTCTTCATCAATGTCTGTACGAGTCCATTCGCCATTCGTTTCCAGTCTCCAATAGCCATAGTAATGTGTATCGACATAGAAAGCACCCTCTCTGCCAATCCATTCAATGGAATAGTGAAACTGGACTCTGTATAGATCATCGCCCATACATTTTTCTTTAAGCCTTTCTAGGGCATAAGAGTCAATCGAGCCATAACTTGATTCCTCTACCATATTCATTATCTCATCTAGTTTTTGCTTGATTAAGTAACTCATTGAGTTCTCCTTTGTTGTGTTGTATAATGTTTATACGTTTGTAGTCTAGTATTTATTCAAAGTTTTTTAAATAATCTAATGCTCTGTCCAACAAAGCAGGGCTTTTGCGATAAAAGTAAGACTCTTCACAGTATGCTTTAAAGCCATCATAATGGTTATGAACGTCCTCTAAGAGACTTAATAGCCCCTCATAGGTTCTAGCACTTTCAACGCTTTCAGAGTCGTTTTTAAGCCCAAGGGTTTGCAGTATAATACTAGGCTGATTGTCTCTTTCTGATACTTGTTCGCCATTGACTCTTGTGGAGACACCACTAGGAAAGGCTACTGTATGTTTTATAGTACGTTCCTCTGTGCTTTCCTTAGCGTTCTGAACTCTTGCTAGATAGCAGAGCATCATATTACGCACGACACCCTTAAACCTATCTGAACCTCCAGTCATTACCCAAGTCTCATTGTCTATGTCTGTACTAGTCATAAAATCTACGTGCTGAACGCAACGTTCCTGTGGATTATAAACCAGTGTCGATACGGTATTACCGAAAACTTTAACTGCTTGGAATGTGTCGGGATGTAGCCTAGCGATCTTTACAATCTGTTCTTTCGGTAACTGAACTGCGAAGTCCAAGTCTCCTAGTGTCCTTTCATATACACCTATTCCATCACGAAAGAGTTGAGCCGAGCCGATCTCTGCGATGTTTGCAAAGAAGTGTTCTGCTATAACTTTCAGTGTGCGATAGTTGTCGTAATTCACCCGTTGTGGGTTAAAGTCTTTAAATGCGTTTCCACTCATTGTAGTCTCCAATGTTTGTTGTTGTAATGTCTATACGATTTAAGATTGTCTTTTATTCAATCTTTTTAGGTATCTTCTGTTTATTATCATCTTGAAGTTCTTACTATCCTTTTGATCTGCGATCCAAGCGACTTTTATATAGGTATGAAGATTTGTGTCTGGATCGCCTACGTCTATTACTATACCTAGATTACTCTTCAGGACAGGATCATAGTAGGGATTGCACAGAGTTTTACCGTAGATAAAACGGTGTCCTTTTGTGTTTAGGCGCACCAAGTCTCCAACTTGAAAGTTTCTCGCACTAGCCATTCATCCTCCTTTAAAGAAACCAGTACTGGATCTATATCAATACGTTGTAGATTGTAGTTAGGGTTCAGTTCTCCATCGATCTTACCAGTGCGAAACTCTATCAAATCCTCTTTCAAAGTCTTAGCCCACTTTCTACTACGAGCAGTATCTACTGAGCCTAAACAAATCATAAAGTCATACTCGACTGCATCACCCATTAGAACCTTACCAGTAGTCCTAGAGTTAGTCTTACTTGCCTGCCCCATCCATTGGATGATTGCCTGTCCGTCCTTGACAGGTGAAGTCACCGAGAAGTGACAAGACTTGAACAGTCCGTTAAGAGACTGCGAGCCTAACTCAATGTCTAAGTCCAACTCATACTGTATAAGGACGTAGAATGGAACTTTGCCACAGCCAGCACTATGTGTAGAGCCAGTCCAACCGTTGGTTGATTGTGTAGTCTTAACTTCGAACGCAAGGACTGTCTCTCCTTTTTGTATAGCAACGTCAAAGTTACCCTCGATGTCGTTTGCTCCTGATTTTGGCACAATCTCATATCCATAACTATCTTTAAGAACCTTTGCTATAGCATACTCGAAATCGTGGCATACTCGAACTGTAATCTGTGATGTGCGTTGTGATGGATCATCCTCTGCTAACTCGCCCCACTCTCTAACAGTTTTAGCACCACCCAAATGGTATAGTGAGTAAAAGTGATAGCCTGCGCATTGCTCTACTGATTGCAGAACCTCTAGGGCAAACCTTTTGGTTCGCATTGTCTCAAGCATTGTGTCGATTGTGTTAGTCATAGCCACTCCCTGTGTTGTTGTGTATTTTCTATACGATTTAGTATTCAGTTTTATTCAAAAAAGTATCAATATATTCTGCTTGTAGTCTTCTTTTTTCCTCTGAATAAGATTTACACTCTTTGACGATAGATACCGATACTTGCGATGGAATACGCAAGAATACTAGTTCAGAGATAGGTATCTGACATTCAAAGCCATCTTTAAGTTTTTTTGCATACTTTTCTACTACGTCTTTGTAAGATATGATAGCGACAGAGTAAGAGTTTTCGTTACCTGTATCTACCACTAAAAGCCAATCTGATGTTGCTTTTAACACTCTATCTTCTTTGTTCTGCAAAGTGTTGGTGAGTTTTATGGCAGTCGTTTTCTTTTTCAAGTTGCCTTTCGCTGTGTATAGACAGAACTTTTGGCTCTTCATTTCAAACTTTGTTCCGCTTTTTTCATCAATGTGATCACAGCCCTCTTCGTCAATCCACTTGATCCGTCCATCAGTTATCTGTTCAAAACACTGTTCAAGCAAATCTGACTTGTCAAACCTGTTCTTCCTATCATTAAGTTCATCAGCAATGTTCTCTACCATAGAGAAGAAGCCGTTGTAGTTCGGTTGGTATCTTTTGTTGAAGCCTTTCATTATCAACTCCCTGTGTTGTTGTGTATTTTCTATACGTTCAGAGAGTTTAGTTTATTCAAACTTTTGCTAAATAAATGTCATAGCCCTCTAAACTTATCGTCTCAGTCGGATATGTTCCACAGTTGGGATATACAACCAAATCATAAATGAAATCCATCTTTTCATTAAGCCACTCTTCGTTTATTACGATCTGTAATGTTCCTCTCATAAAAGATATGCGTTGTACGTGTGAGATTATCCCCACTCTCCATTCGTTATCATTCGAATCCAGTCCATAGTTGTTAAGCCAGTGTCCATTATATCTGTACTTAACCAAGTTTCCCTTTTCCATATACTTACTCTCGTACATATCACGCGCGTTGCCATTAGATAGTCTTATAAACCTGTCTCTACTCAATCGTACCACCTAAGCCTATCTCTGCGCTCTCTACCAATAACTGTTCTGCTTTCTGTAATATGACGAAAGGCTTACCTCTGAAAGAATATGAAATCAAGCCTTCATAGTTTGTCTTGTTTATGCTCTTGAATAAAATCGTCAAGTGTTTGTCATACTCTTTGTCTCCTATTGTATCCCACCCTTCGGGAAAATCTAATGTTTGACTTGGCGATAGAACATCCCAATAGAACTCCGCCTCTGTTGCGTGTTCGTTTATTGCTGCTAACTGAGACATTGATAGCGACGTTGTCACCATAGGGTTAGTTAGATTAACTAATTTAAATATCTTATAGTCATCGATTGCAGACTCTCGTTCTTGTGGTATGTCAAATGTAATCAAATCCCAGTTAATAGAAGTCATAATCCACTTTTCACCTTTGTTGTACATCTTGGAGCCATACCTTTTAGAGTGCTTGCTCGTCATTATACAGCCAGTACCTATTCCTCTCTTCGTGAAGAATTCTAATACTGCCATTCGCCAGTAATAGTTTCGCTTTTTTAAATCTGATATGTCTCTTGAACGTTCTTTACAGGATCTTATGTTGTGATTAGGCATGAAACAATACTTACAATGTCGAGTTCTACTGGCATTACTGGAGGATTTCTCACTGTATCCGGCCGATAGTTCATCGTAAAGTTTAACATCGGGATGATCAGAGCCGTGCTCTTCCCTCTCTTTCTCTACCATACTTTTTAGTTTGGTGCACGATACCCTATTGTGCCCCAATCTACCACAGAAACTACATTTAACTGTTTTTTTGTTGTTACCCATTTACACTCCTTTAGCCTATTGGTGGTGCCGATTTTGATCTCTTAAAGTCTTTGACTTTTTTTACACCACTGGTAGAGTAATTATTACCACCAAGTCCAATTAACCTTCTTTTCATAGCAGGGTGCACTTTCTTTAATTTTCTTTGGTACTCTTCGGTTCCAGTTTCTCCAGTTGGATACTTGAATTTCGTAACCTCAGACAATTCTTCATCAGACAAATTTTTTGCCATAACTTGAATATATTCAAATGCTAAATCTGGAGATTCGTATTCTAGCGCAATATATCTGCGTATATTCTCAACGCTATCTTCAAAGATTATGACACTTTCTGTGATGTTGAACCTATTTAGTAAGTTTTGCAAATGCCCTGTTTTCAATTTGGCACCTGATGTTCCGCGTACATAAACCTTGCCAACATCAACACCCTGATCAGATAAGAAATCAGATATAGCGTGTCTAGACTCATTGTGGCGAGCAGTCAAAACTATGACTTTTGTCTCTTCTTCTAGAGTAAATCTTTTCATAAGATCAATCGTCTGTTTGATCGGTTCAGCGAACTTAGATACTGAGTTGAACTCTGTGAAGTCGTAATAATGCTTATCAGGGTTTAGAATGTAACTATCCAATTCAGCCTGTGACTTCAAGTGATCCACAATCCTATCTGACTTACTATCTCTGACTAGCACTGACTCTTCTGTGTCTGCCAGTGTCTTGTCGAAATCAAATACTACCAGTTTCTTCCAACTACTTTTTATCTTGATTATCTTCATTTTCCCATCCTGTACCATACTTTTGTTGTTCTCCATCTTCGAATGTGATGATTGTTTTGTTTGTCGGGTGAGGTAACACATGTACCTTTAGGAAGTCGTCTAGACTGTCAAAAATTGATATACCACCTCTCGGAGGGGGATAGAGCCAGTGCAATACACATTGCCCTGTAGCCATCACTACACCCTCTATAACCACCCCATCGCCTGATACTCCACTTTCATCAAAGTTTCTGCAAACCGTAAAGGTTCTAATTCCTCTTGGCGCAAGTTTAGGTGGTGGCTTGGGCTTTAAACTATCCAAACCTTCATCTTTTAATTCTTCTGACATATATTAACCCTCTCCGCTTATATCATCATCTCTTTTTGTGAGTCTTCGCTTGTCGCCACCAAAGACTTTTGATCGATCTGCATTGGGGTTACCAACAGAATCATCTTGTGCATCATATACTTGGAATGCTTCACCGTAAGAAAGTATCTCCACCCCTCTCACGTCATTAAGTTCAGGTATTAAGGTACTCCTCACGAAGATACCAATATCACTGACGTCATCAGGCAATTCAAACTTAACATCATAAGTCATATACCAGTTCTCCCCATCTGACTTTCTGTCTCTTGGGAGAGAAAGTGATGTTACTGCCACCACTGCACGGAAATCATCCTCAGTCTCTGACTTGTTTCCACCCATAAGTTTCTTGACTTTGAAACGAACAGGAACTTTGTACAACTTTTGCTGATACGCATCATCCTGTGTTTCAAATAAATAATTATACCATTTACGTTTGTCCATAAGGTTATTCTCCTTTTTTCTCAATAAATAGGCTGATCGTTCAATAACAGCAACCTTTACATATTCTATACGTTTGAAGAAATTAATTTATTCATTTAAATATTTATTAAAACTATATGGATCTATACAGACTCTGGCTTTTTCTCCAGTCCAATCATCTATAGTTATCTCGACTTCCTTAAATCCGTAATTACAAACAAAAGATTTGGTTTTATCATCATAGATCGAGTTGTCAGGTACATATACTTTTACGCATTCGTTATTAACTTCTTTGAGTCCATAGTTGCAGTGTGCCATAAAACATTCTCCAGTTAGTGGGTTCCACTGGATAGTGTATTCTTTTGTGCTCAACTTTTCACATTCTTTGTGCTTTCCTTCAGCCATTTTACGAATGTCTTCAAACATCCACTGTGTTTTTAACTGTTGATCTTGAGTATGTATTTTGTGATTAATTTCCAACATCTTGCTCGACACTTGGTTGGCTGCACTAAGACTGTCGCCGTGACAATGGTATGGCTGCGAACCAGCGTGACAGCCACTAGTATCTGTGTTTCCACTGTGCGAGTACGCATTCATGACAAGCATATTTAAAAATATCATTTATAACTCCAATGTTTGATTTGTGCATTCTATACGTTTGAAGAAATTAATTTATTCAAAGTTTATAATTATCTTCAGAAATCAACTCATAGTTGAGTTGTGTCAATCACTTTAAACCAAAGTGCTCAGGTGGGGACTCGAACCCCACAATCCTCAGTGCTTATCTTTAAAATAGAGTGCCTGCCCTACACTGAGTGTTTCACCTTTAACTGAGCGTATAAAGCAAAAGAAGTTTTGCATTCATCATACTATGATTCCGGATGCTAGGGCTATCTGGCATATGTGCTCTAGTCTTTCTATGTGCTCAAACGCATCCCAAGGGTGCTTTCCCATTGCACAAACACCGTGTTGTTCTTGCCCAACTATATTGACATTGTGTGGAATTGACATTTTATAGAATGTCTCTGCTGCCAACTCTTGTGAAATGGCAGGCAGAACTGGAACATTATTTCCAACCTTTGTATATCGATGCACCTCTGGAAACTCTTCGGCTAGTTCTCTAAGATTCCATCCGGCTCTCATCGCTGCTATGGTATAGGTAGGGTGGAGGTGTAAGACAGATTTAGTATTGTGTCTAAACTTCTGCTGTAACTTCCAGTGCATCTCTAGTTCCCCACTAGGGTTGAGTCCGTCTAGCACCAACTTATTCTCAAAGATTGGTATCCTAACGATTGTCTCAGGTATGATTGTAGTCTTCCTTACTGCTGATGGAGTGATATAAAGTATATCTGTTCCGCTTCTTCTTAATGAACAGTTGCCATCTCTTGTAGTAATCCACCCTCTTTTGTATGCTTCACGCATAACGTCACCCATTGCTGTAATCATTTAAACCTCTTATCCCACATAGTCTCGAATACATAGTGAGAAGTAACTAAAATCATGTGTAACATAACAGTGAAGTGTGTTGCTTGCTTTATTGATCCAGTGAAAGCCCACGTTGTTAGTAGGGTTATGACGATAGAGCAAAGTCTCCAGCATAGTACTTTTTTCAATCTTTCTTCTGATTGCCAGTTCATCATCAGTCAATTCTCCTGTAATCGTCTGCTATTCTAACAACGTCTTCGGGGTAGTCAGTGCTTACCTCTAAAAGCGTAACGTCACCTCTGTAAGCCTCAAATCTATGCACAGACAAAGGATAAACATGATATGCCTCTCCTTCCTCGACGATGCATTCCTTGATCTCTCCATTTCTAGTTTGCGAGTATGTAAGTTTCAATCTTCCGCTAAGTACATATATTGTTTCTTCTTTCTGCTGATGGTATTGTAAGGATAGTCTATGCCCCTCTTTAATGTTTAAAATCTTGCCCATATACTTTCCTTTGGAATGTGCCCACCAAATTTCATTGCCCCAAGGCTTATCTACTTTTTTCATCTGTTCTCCAATTTATTAGTCCATTCGACATATTTCTGTGTTGTTTTATTAACTAGGCGTTGCCAAGCCCTTTTTTCTATAGGAATCTGTAATCTAACTGCAATTTCTTCTGCTTTGTGCCAAGCGAGAACTTCTTCCATAAGAACCATAGTTCTTTCTCTGATGTTCTTTTTGCCTGAACGATTCATGAAATATGTTGAATCACCCTCATTTTCCATCATTCTAGAGACATGCCCGACTTCGTGCAGAAGTATATAGAGTTTGTCTCTAGGTGGGGTTTCTCCTCTTACCTCAATCCTCTTGTTATCATAATGGTATGTAAAAGCATTGGATTCTGCCAACAGTTCTATCTCTGCGCCATATTCTAAATGTGCATACCTGCAAACTTTCTGTGTCCATTTGTAATATTGTGAGTGTTCATATTTGTAATCTAACATTTTTCGTATCCTTCCTCTTGCAAGAACTTAGTAAAGTCGTCGAACCCTCCTATGAACTCTTGTTTCCCATCAGTCTTGTTAACCTTGACTATGATGGGTACGGTATTATGATCATATATTTTTTTAATAGACTCATAGTAATCAGGTGACTTGTCAATCAGTGTTAAGACATGATCAAACCCATGTTCATTCATTTTGTTAATAGCATCCACACAGAAAGGGCATTTAACTTTTGCATATATTTTAAAATAGTATAGCATTCTTACCCCTTTAGGATGCCAGTAGGGCTAGTATAGAGTTTAGTCTTTACATCTCCAACAGAGCCTACCACTACCATCTCTTGTCCGCTAGATCCTTTGTGGAGTATTACTCTGGTAAACTCGGCTGCGGATGTGATACCATCAGGTAATCTACCTTCATTCAATAATCGCTTTGTGTTTGTATCTGGCACAAGTGATACAACAAAGGCTGGATTTACAAACACTTCTCTGAGTGAGTACGACTTTGTTGTTGCAGAGTTCTGCATTACTTCAATTAACTTTTTCATAACTTCTCCTTTTTGTATAATAATTAATCTTACTGATTTCCACTACTATCTCTTGACTTCCGTTGATCATGATTCTGCAAGGACTTACGAAGTCGTGAAATGATCTGTTCTCTTCTTTCAGAAATCCCAAGAAGATCCCTCTCAAAGACTTCTTTGATAAAGACAAAGTCCAACTCTGTGTATCAGTAAACCAAGAGTCTTGCTTGATCATAACCAAATCGCCGGGCATATAAGTGCTACTGCTCATCCTCAACCTCCGATGGAGGGAACTGAGATGCGATCCTTATCTTCTCGTACGATAAGCAAAGAGATTGTTGCTCTTCTAAATTTTGATCTATCACGGCAAGTACTGATCTCAGAATTTCTATATTCTCAGAAGCAGAGATATACATCCCCTTGAGAGAATCATCGCGTACGCTTTCTAAAATTTGCTTGGCTCCAATAAGGCGATTACTAATCGTACCAAGTTCGCTATCAATCTCTTCCGGTACCTCTTCTAGATACAACGTTTTTTGTATTGTGATTTTCATATATTCTCCTATGATATCTTCTATACGGTTGGGGATATGCTTTTATTCAATTTGAATTATAGCATGATTAGTATTTAACAAAGTTGATGCTGCAGATACAGCATTTGTTAAGGCAGTCTTAGTCACCTTGACTGGATCAACAATCCCAACAGTGTACATACAAGGCTGGAATTGATTATTTCTGAAATCGTAACCAAACTCTTCTTGCAATCCATTAGTAACCTTGTCTAACATTATATCTTCTGATATCCCACCATTAATACATAGTTGTCTAAATGGAGACTCACAGGCTTTAAGTAGAATCTTTGAACCTAATTCTTGATCATCGTTCTCAAAATCCAATTCTAAGTCCTTTCTCGCTCTTAGCAGGGCAGTACCCCCACCAGTTGTTATGCCGTCCTTCTGTGCTGATTTGACGGCTTCTAATGCGTCTTCTATGCGATGCTTTGTCTCTATCATTTCAACATCAGTAGCGCCACCAACTCGAATAACAGAAACACCACTAGCAAGGCGAGTGATCCTTTCGTTATAAGTTCTTGCTTCGTGATCCGACTCTGTTTGTCGGAGGAGGGCTTTAACAGCCTCAATCCTTTTTTCGACTTCTTCTCCTTCACCTTTACCTCCAACAAATGTAGTTATTGACTTTCCTACTTCTATAGATTTACAGGTTCCTAAGTGCTCGATTTTTACGTCACGCATTAGAAGTCCTGCTTCCCTAGAGATATAATTAGCACCAACAGAGATAGATAAGTCTTTTAAAATAGATTTTCTTTCTTCTCCATAGCGTGGAGCCTTGATTGCTACGATACGCATCGTACCTCGAATGGCATTCATGATAAGTGCAGCAAGTGCTTGTCCTTCGATCTCTTCGGCTACAATGACAAGAGGACGTCCGTCTCTTGCTACTTGCTCTAGAAGAGGGAGCATTTCATCTACCGTCTCTAGTCGTTCATCAGTGACTAATACCAAAGGATTGTCATAGTAACATATCCCTCGTCGCTCGTCTGTCATGAAAGCACCTGCTGCGAAACCTGAATCTATCTTGAATCCCTCGATCAAGTTAAGAGAAGTCTTATTCGATCTTGCTTCTTCGATGATTACGGTTCCATCCTTACCTGCGAGATCGACAGCCTTTGCTACCAAGTCGCCAATTACTTTATCGTTGTTGGCAGAGATACGAGCAATGTGCTGAATGTCCTCAACAGATCGGATAGGACGTGCGGTACTTGCCAAGTTACTTAGCAAAGCATCACAAGTCTTGTCCATTCCTCTTTTAAGTTCGATTGGAGAAACACCTGATACAATGTACCTTTGGGCTTCATTGACAATCGCTCTTGTCAGTACAGTTGATGTTGTTGTTCCATCACCTGCGTTTGTATTTGTTTCGTGACTTGCTTGCTTTACAATCTCTGCAATAGCATCTGTCACAGGATCGATACCTCCGAACTCTCTGGCAACTGTTACACCGTCTTTGGTTACATAACAAGGCTTGCCTCGGTTCTTCAGAAGGACATTCTGTCCTTTCGGCCCTAAAGTAGAAGCGACAGGTTCTGCCAATTCATTAACTGCGTTGACAATAGCCTGTCTTAACTCTTCACCCTTCAATACGATTTTCTTCACTTTTCCTCCAATGATTATTCGTTATATATATTATACGATTATAATCACGGTTTTATTCAAAGTCAACTAGCATTTGTCAATATTATCTCCAAAAAAGTCCACAGAAACTTTTAATTCTTTTATTAGTGTATTTAAGTTCTCTAGAGTAGGGTTTAGAGAATATTGCAATAACTTTTTTTTGATGCTGATCATAAATGCGTTGAGTCCTATTAAAGATTCATATATTTCTTCATTTTGATCTTTAAAGTCATTATTTGATGTCTGATCTTGTCTACTTGAAAACACGACTGCATTATAGGCTGCTTCCTTGAAATCACCTACTCCCCACTTATTCTTGACTGCGGTAGGGTTTTTCAGTGCCCCTGTAATGCCAAGTACAGAATTTGATCTTATCTTTGATTCTATATTAGAGCGCCTAGATACACCGGAGGATCTCAAATAATGTATTTCATAGTTAGATGTGTCAACAGCCAATGTTTTGTTTCTTATTTGCGATTTA
>Ga0181393_1000484_pt1 | contig 15092 bp, 23 predicted proteins | sample 16SPOviralmetaG_FD_130122 | JGI IMG/M metagenome (GOLD analysis project Ga0181393, IMG submission 130122) | Marine viral communities from the oligotrophic San Pedro Time Series (SPOT) site, San Pedro Channel, CA, USA - 16 SPOT_SRF_2010-10-21 | ecosystem: Environmental > Aquatic > Marine > Strait...
AATATGGTGTCACGCAAAAAATATGACATCATTTTATAATATGAGTAAAGACAAAGACATACATTGTTTTTCACACGACCAAGACGAAGTAGCTTTAACAACAAAAGGATACTTTTGGTCAGGTTGGGGAAACCAATTAACAAAGAAAAGTATATGTGTTATGCCACCACAAAACGAAGAATTACCAAGTTATATAGCAGGAGTATGTAGTGATTATGTTGAGGATTATAGATGAACTTGATAGATAAGAGTAAAAAGGGAACAATAATACTTTCACATTATCGTTCGGGTGGTACACAATTAAAGTTAGCCACATTACAAGCTTTGCAAAGGTCTAATACAGACTTTATTGATTTAGATGAAATTAATTTAAATAGTGAAAGTGAAGTTTCTCTTGACAAACAACTAAACGAATTACTTACATCAGATAAATATACATTAGTGTTACTAAACAACCCTTTAACTATAAATTATATCTATACAACAAAAATGTTCAAACAATTAAGTAAAGACTTTGTTATGGTTGGTTTAAAAAGAAAAGATAAATTAAAAACATTGTTATCAATGGGTGTATGGGAAGAATTAATACATCAAGGATTGTTTCACAAAGAAAATATTACAGAATCAGAAATGATTAAGTTTCATAATCATTTGTTAGAAAATAAACTTCCTTATTATACTATACATTTGGGTTGGGAAAATGATATCTTTGCAACAAATAAAAATGTTTCACCAAGATTTTATTTAAACTATTTACTAAAAATATATTTTGACGAATGTAGATTATTAGATAATACTATTTCAGAATTTAATATTCCTACAATTTACTATGAGGATTATGAATACAATACTTCTTACTTAAAACAATTTTTTTCAAATCTTAAAATAGATACTGATTTTATGAATAAAACTAATTTAAAAATTCCATACCATAGTAGAAAGTTTGAACAATACTATGAACCAGTTGTAGTTGATATATTAAAAGATTGGGGATTAATTGATGAACACTAAATTAATATTATGCGATGGAGATAGTTGGACATCAGGTGATATGATTAATCCAAACTTAGAACTTACAAATGTAAATAATACTGAAAACGATAGTTATAGATTACCAAAAGTATGGCCGAGTGATTTAGGTAAGTTAACTAATATTGAAATAAAAAATATATCAAGAGCAGGAAGTTCCAATGACGCAATAGTCAGAAGAATATTAGATAATGTAAATGATTACTTAGAACAAGGAAACAATCCAAACGATTTATTTGTAATGATTGGTTGGTCATCACCAGAAAGAAAAGACTTTTATTATAGAAAACCAAGTGATGATAAATTTTCTTTTTGGGAAACATTGTATCCAAACCAATTAGACCAACCATTTGACTACGATAAAAATGTAAAAAGTTTCTATGAAAAATACATTATAAACTTTTGGAATCCCGAAGAATACATATCAAGATATATTCAACAAAATTTATTTATGCATTATTTTTTATCAAGTAATAACATTAAGCATAAATTTTTTAATGCATTTTATGAAGAATTGTCCGGTGATGAAACACCACTTGAAAAGGCAAAGTCAGGTGTTGGAATTGGAATGTTTAATGAAAATGATTTAATGGATGATTTAACATCACAACACACAATACATAAATCCACTATAAAACAATTTTCAAAAATCTATAATAAAATTTTTATAAAGAAATCTTTTAGAAATTATCTAAGAGGATTAAGTAAAACTAATCAAGAATTTGACCCTACTTACTTTGAGAGTGATGGACACCACCCAAATAGAAAAGGACATCAATTGTGGTCAAAGGTAGTTTTTGAAAATATAAAGGATATATTATGACAAAATTAATAATATTTGATTTAGACGGAGTGTTGGTTGATGCCAAAGAAATACATTACAACGCATTAAACCAAGCACTAAAAAACATAGACAAAAAATATGTTATTAATCGTGATGAACACTTATCTCAATATGACGGAAACCCTACAAGAACAAAACTGAAAATGTTATCACAACAAAAAGGATTACCTTATGAACTACACGATAAGGTTTGGGAAGATAAGCAAAGTTTGACAATACAAATGATTAATGATTTGGAAAAAGACGATAGGTTAATATCAGTATTGGAAAGATTAGAACAGGACGGATATATATTATGTTGTGCAACTAATTCGGTTAGACATAGTGCAATCGTTCAATTGACAAGAAGAGGGTTTATCGACCACTTAGAATTTGTATTTACAAATCAAGATGTAGTAAATCCAAAACCCAATACAGAAATATATTTAAGGTGTATGATTAAAGCAGGAGTTAGTCCAAAAGAAACAATTATATTAGAAGATTCTGAAATAGGAAGAAAAGGTGCAAACGAAACAGGAGCAAGAGTGTTAGAGATAGAAGATTCAACAGATGTCACCTATCGTAAGATACGAAAGTTTATTGAGAATGTCAAGTAAAAAATTAGCATTAATAAATAACTTTAATCAAATCGGTATGTTAGAACCAACACAAGAAATAATGGATATGTATAAACATATACCTGAAATAACCGAACAAGATAATCGTGGTGAGATAATTTGTAGACCTTTATTCAGTCATTCAAGTTTGCCAGATACTTTAGATTTAGAACTTATAGAAGAAAAGAATTTTGATTTTAATTCTGAATTTTGTTATTTTCTTGGGGTTCATCACAATCAACCATTGTGGGCAAAAAACTTAGATGTTATACCGAACAATATATTAGAAGAAGTTAGAAAAGGAAATTGTAAACTAATCTTTGACAATACACTTGAAGGTAAATCAATAGAGGGAAATGAATTTTTAAATCCATTTTATAATAGTATCGATAAACTAAAACTTCCAACAAAAAACATTTACTTTATAACGAATAATTTAATTGCAGAAAAAACACACCAAGAATATCATAGAGCAGATAAAATTAATGTCATATCAGTTATGTGGAATGTATTTGATGTTCAACGACTTAAACAGGAAGGACATTTACCTACAAAAGTTTCATCAGATGTGGAATATAAATACAAATCAGTAAACATATTTAAAACAAGGAATTTTTTAAAAGTCAATAGAACGAATCGTGATGAGCGAGATATATTTATGATGTTTTTAAACTTTGAAAACATACTTGACAAATGTTTAGTTAGTTTTCCAGAGTTGAGTAAAGATAAAAGTTATCCAAGTCAATTTTACAAATACACACAACAAGAAAACATTAACGATTTAAAGTCAAAACTACCATTTGATATTGATGAAACGGATAAAACAAATCACGGACCAGCAGGAATTGGAAAAGGTAAGTTCAACGCAGATTTACCATTTAATCCAATACATTATCGTAATTCATTTATCAGTATTGTTATGGGTGCATTTCCATTTGACACAAACGGACATCATCTACATAGTTCTACATTTAATCCTATATACTGTGGACACCCAATTATACAATTCGCACCATACAAATCATTAGAAACTATGAAACAATATGGATTTAAAACATTTGATAAATGGTGGGACGAAAGTTATGATGAGGAACCAGACGATTGGAAAAGATTACAGATGATTATAGATGTGGTTACTACATTATCATTTTATGATAAGAAAGATTTATTACATATGTATCAAGATATGAAAGAAACTCTACAACACAATATTGATATTATAGAAAATTATGATGTAAAGACAAATTTATACGATAGGATATTTTAATGAACGAAACATATTACAATGGAAAGTATAATGTTATTACACCAGATATGGATTTAGTTAAAGAAGTTTTTAGAATTAAAAGACAAGAACTTGATAACGATGAAGTTTTTTCTGGTAATTTAATTCTTAACAAAGAGTTTGATAAATTGGATACAGAAAAAATCTTTTCACTACCATTAGACGAAAATACCATTTATGTTAATGATGTAACTTATTCTGCTAATTGGAAAGAATGTGAAATAGATGATAGTATAGTTTATTGTGGTTCATTTGTTTTATGGTTATTAGGAAACCAACATAGGTCGCCAGTAAATCTATTCGGACAAATGAGACAACATAGAATAGTTCCAAAAGTAATATGGGAGTGTTTATGAAAGTAGCAGTTTGTTTAAGTGGACAACTTCGTCAATGGGAAATGGCAAAGGAAAATCAAAAATGGTTTTGGGAATCTTGTATCGGAACGGAAGTAAAAGAAGTAGATTATTTTATACACACTTGGAATTATAGTGGAGATAGAGAGGGAGTATCACAACCATACATTACAAGAGATGTTTCACAAGAGGAGTTTGATAATGTAGTGGATTGGTATAAACCAAAAAAATATTTTCTTGATGATAAAAAACAAAATTACTTTTATGAAAGTGACCATTGGAGTAGTTTGTTTTATAGTATGGCACAATCCATAATGTTAAAAAGAGAGTATGAGATAGAAAATAATTTCGAATATGATGTTGTAATTAAATCAAGACCAGATGTCGTGTTTGACCCGATTTATCATTTTAGTTGGGAACATTTAGAAAACAATATATTATACACAACTCACGGTGGTAATATGGAACACGAGTTCGGTATGTATAATGTAAATGATTGTGTATTTTATTCTAATTCATATACTATGGATTTAGTTTCACAAATGTATTCATACAGACAAAAAATGTTAGATGAAAGAAATATGTTTGAAGATAAATTATTCACAGGTTCAATTGGACCGGGAGTTTTAATGCAAGAGTATTTTAGAGAATATGGAATAACTTCACAATCAATTCAAGCGTGCAAATATAACTTTGTTGAAACATTAGTTAAGTTAGGTTGTCCTGAAGATTTGGACTTATTCCAACACAATGACTTTCACAAAATGGAAAAGTATTTTAGGGATTGGTATTTAAAATGAATATAATTACAGGACAAAAGTTTCAAGAATTATGTAATCATTATTTGAGTATAAAAGAATTTATGCCATTTGAGTCATTCCCTTCGAATAAACATATTGATGTAAGAGACTTTGATTTTACAAACTTTGACAATGAAGAATATATTCATATCAATAATGATTTGATGAATGACTTAATACCTGAATTAAAAGATATAAATATGTTTGATATATTATCAGAATTTAAAAATCCATTTACTTTAATTCTACACAACAACGATTCGTCTTTTGGAGACATTGAATTAAAATATTTTGATATACCGAATTGTAAAAGAATATACGCACAAAACATAACGACTTATGACAATCGAGTTGTTCCATTACCAATTGGATTAGGAAATGATTGTTGGGAGTGGGGGGACTTATCAATTTGGAAAAATGTAAAAATAAAAGAGAAACGAAATAATTTTATGTATTTTAATTTTGAGATTGAAGGTGGTTGTCGTGATGTTAAAAGACCCGATTGTTATAAAAGTATTTCATCACAGGGAGTTGAGTGGTTAGAAATGATACCACAAAAAGATTATGTAGAAAAATTATCTACTTATGAGTTTAGTGTTTGTCCAGAAGGAAATGGAATTGATACACACAGACTTTGGGAATCTCTTTATTTAAAAGTAATTCCGATTGTTGATAGGAGTGCTATGACGGAACACTTTTCAAAATGGTTTCCTATGGTGTTGGTTGATGATTGGAAAACCTTTGATATCAATAGTGTGAAAGGAACTTACAATAATTACACTTGGGAAAATTATAACTTGTTAGATTTTAATAAATTTTGTGAGGTAGTTGGATTATGAAAATAATTACATTTGGAGACAGTTGGACATCAGGAGAAGGAACTAATCATTCTATAACAAGAAAATGGGAAGTTAATGAGATGGAAAAAATGGAACAATATAATAAATCTCATTCTTGGACAAGATATTTAGCAGATAAGATTGGAGTTCAATATAAAAACTTTGGAGAAACAGGTTCTACAAATTATAGAATATTCAGTAATGTATTTGAACAATTTGCACAAGACCAAATCAATAAAGATGATTTAGTAATTATAATGTGGAGTTCACCATTACGAGACCCACTACCATTTTTTCCACATATGTTTAGTAAAACAGGTCCAATAGGATTATCTTGGTCTTTAAAAGAATTAGCAACTGATAGTAAAGAATCACTAAAAAGGTATTATGACCATTGGGGTAAAACAAATAAACAATGGATTACATATATGGAAAATGATTTGATAAAATTTATGGATAATTACTTTCCTTTTTACTTAGAAAATTTACACGATGAAAGTTATTACAAATTACTAAATACAAATTATATGATTATGTTGCAAAAATATTTAGAAAGTAAAGGAATAGATTATATAATGTGTAATGCATTTGAAGAATTAAATTATGACAAAAAGTTAGTTGACATTACAAACTACTACAATCATCAAACGATGTTTGAATTTTTGTCAAACAAAGGTGAGGTTTGGGAAGATACACAATCCATTTACACAATTAAACATCCAAACACACAAGGGCATAAATTAATAGCAGAGGAGTTATTTGATTTTTATGAAAGTATATATAGGGTTCGATAGTAGACAAAGTTTTATAGAAAAATTTGATAAAGTGGTTAATGCGCCATATGAGGTTTGTGAATACTCAATTAAAAAATACAATCCACACATAGAAGTAGAACCAATCATATTGAGTGAGTTAGTTGATAGAGGTTGTTATTACAGAGATGTCGACCCATTAGCATCAACAGAATTTACTTATAGTAGATTTTTAGTTCCATTTCTAAATGACTACAAAGGAATTGCAGTGTTTTGTGATTCGGACTTTTTATGGAATTGTAATGTTGAAGAATTATTAGAATTTTATGATGACACTGATGCGGTATCTTGTGTTCAACACGACTACACACCAAACACTATGACAAAAATGGACGGACTACAACAAACAACATATCCAAGAAAAAATTGGTCAAGCTTGATGATGTTTAATTGTGAACACCCAGATACACAAAAATTATCAGTAGAGGTTGTTAATACTGAAAGTCCAAAATATTTACATAGAATGTCTTGGGCAAGTTCAATCGGAAGTATTCCTTTGACTTACAATTATTTAGAAGGAGATTATGAATATATGGAAAATCCAAAAGTAGTTCACTTTACAAATGGTGGACCTTGGCACGAAACTTGGAAAGGTGATTACGAAGATTTGTGGTTAGACACTTACGATAAGTTATGAAACTAAACGGAATAAAATATTGGAAGCAACACTTTTCAGATTTGAAAGAATTTGATAAGATTTCTTTACACGAATTATTATATCGAGTAAATGCAAGTTTTAGAGAATTTGAGGACTATACAAGAGGTTCATTAATTCGATATGATGAAAAGTATAACGATATTCCTGAAATGAAAGATTTATACAAAAAGTTTAATGTAGATAATTCAGAAAACCAAGTTTGTATGTATCCAGACGGCCAACCTTTATTTAGAGAAAAATACGGAAACAACCGAATAGGTGGGACTTGTAATTATCAATTTAGAGATGGTGCACTAAAATCGCCGTTTGAACATTTATGTTTGTATGAACACCACTACCAACAATTATTTAACAATAAAATAGAATCTGAATATTTATATATGAGTATTCCTAATCAAGTTATAGTTGATTATATGTATAAAACAAATAACGATTGGAGTATGGAAATTCCAAGAAAGTTTATCAGCCAAATAAACGATTGGAATGACTTAAAAGAAATAGAAACAAAAATAGATGAATTTGACAAAAAGTATCCAAATTGGAATCACGACTTTCCAATCTTGGGATTTAAAAGTGTTTTACAAAATGGGTTATTATTTCCAAACACAAACTTTCATTTAAATAAATTTTTAGTAGCAGGAACACATAGATTATTTATGTGTGGTATGAGTGGTAATGACTATCCGATGTTATTACAAATACCAAAAGAACAAAAACAATTTAAAGTAAAAAGTGTTGGTGGTATTTTCAAAAATAACACTCATTTAATAATGAACATAAACTTAGATAAAAAACAATACGAATTGTTTTTAGATGACAAAAAAATAGGAGAAGTGAAGGTATGAAGTATGTCATAGATATAGACGGAACTATATGTAGAGAAGAAGGTAAAGTAGTCGGAAGAATACCTTATCTTGATAGAATTACACAAATAAATAGGTTGTATGATGAAGGACACACAATAGTTTTTTATACTGCTCGTGGATTAAAGAGTGGTAGAGGTGAAAAACATTATCGTCCAATCACAGAACAACAATTAAAAGAGTGGGGAGTAAAGTATCACGAGTTATGTTTCAAAGGACATAACGGAGATTACTTTATTGATGATAGAGGAATAAACGCAGAGGAGTTTTTTGATGATGAAAATGAAACAGACGTGTAATATATTAATACCAATGGCAGGTCGTGGTTCACGATTTGAAGAACAAGGATATACAGACAAAAAACCATTTATAGATGTAAATGGAAAACCAATGATACAGAGAGTAATTGAAAATCTCAATATGGAATTTGATAGTAATTATGAATTTGTAATGATTTGTTTACAAGAGGATTTTGATAAATATGATTTTAGAATATTTGATGATATCATAGGACATACGGAATATAAAGTTGTTTGTTTAGAAGATGTAACAGAGGGAGCGGCACAAACCATATTACAAGCAAAAGATATCATAGACAATGATAAACCATTAATGACTATGAACTCAGACCAATTAGTAGATTGGGATGTAGAAAAATTATTTGAAATGTGTGAACAATTTGACGGAGTAATCCCTTGTTTTTACGGAGATGGAAATGCTTGGAGTTATGCAAGAACACTCGATAACGGATATGTCCAAGAGGTAGCAGAAAAAAAACAAATATCAAACACTGCAACAGCAGGATATTACTACTGGAGTAAAGGTAGTGATTTCGTAAAGTATGCAGAACAAATGATTGAAGAGAATAGTAGAACCAATGGAGAGTTCTATGTAGCACCAGTTTACAATTGGGCAGTTCTTGACGGAAAAAGAATAGGTGTGTTTATGGTGGATAAATGTTATTCATTAGGAACACCAGAAGATTTAGAAGAATATTTAAATGGCTAAACCAATAACATACGCATACTTAGAAACTACAAACTATTGTAATTTAGATTGTAGTTTTTGTAATAGAACTGATGTAATCGGTCCACTTAAACATATGTCATTAGATAACTGGGGTAAGCTATTAAACGGAATAAAACATCACCCAATCAAAGAAGCAAAACTTATGGGTATGGGAGAACCATTTCTACACCCACAATTTGACGAAGTTTGTCGTATGTTTAAAGAAACATTTCCAGATTGTAAAGTAGTTGTAGCAACAAATTGTCAATATGATATTAAACCAGGTAAAAGACTTCGTAAAGTTTTTGAAAATGCATTACAATATATCGATATGCTATATTTTTCAATAGACGGATATGAAGATAATTACGAACGAGATAGAGCACCAGCAAAGTGGAGTAAATTGATAAAGTTTTTAGACAATACACGAAATCTTGATAGACAAGGTTGTGATATTGTTGTTAATTATGTTGTAAATGCATACAATGTAAATGATATTATAAAGATAGACGAACTTAGAGTAAATTATGAGTTAGGTCAGTTGAGATTAAACATCGCACAAATTTGGGACGAGAGTAGTAGTATTAAAGACAACATAGCAACATCAGGTTATACAAAAGACCAATTAGATTATTTAAAAAAGAATTGGAGTGGTAAAATTATGGGTAAATCCAAATGGGATTACAATGATTGTTTTTGGGTAAACAATGCACTATACACTACGGTAGAGGGTAATGTAAAAATGTGTTGTATGAATACAGGTGCAGAACCATTTGGTAATTTATTCATAAACTCAATAGATGAGATTAGACAGATGACTGATTATCAAAATGTAAAGAAAGGTTGTAATACAAACAATCCTACTTCACATTGTAAAAATTGTTCATACAAAGAACTATCACCTATGTTAGAATACTTAGGAGTATAATGAAAATAGCTATCTTACTACACGGACTTGTTGGAACTTTACAAGATAACAATGAAAAACATAAACTTATTAATAATAATGTTGATTACGATACTAAAAAAGATTCTAATGTAGTTTTAGAAAAAGGCTGGGAGTCTTATAGTAAAAACTTTGATAATTGTGATTACTATATTAATAGTTGGAATACTGAATTAGAAAGAGAAATTACAGAATTATATAAACCGATAAAATATAAATTACAAGAACAGATAAAATTCCAAGCACCACAAGAACACAAAGGTAGTGATTTAAGGTGGATAAATCATATGGGTAGATTTTACTCTATGAAACAAAGTATTGAAATGTGTTTATCAAAAAACATAAAATATGATTACATTATGATATCAAGGTTTGATTTAGTGTTTAGAGATAAATTTAAATTCATTGATACAGAATGTTTAGTTTCTGAGTGGTATGATAGTGAACAGATTGATGTTAAAAATAAAGTTAATGATTTTTGGTTTGTTTTAAACTATAAATCACTTATTAAATTTTACGAAGAATTAACTAACATAGAAGAATATATGCTGAGTAGTCAAACTAATATTGGAATATCACCACATTACGCATTGAGTAGAATTTTTACAAAATTAAATTTTAAAATAAAAGAAAATTTAAAATACTTTAATGACGAAAAACAACACTCAGACTACGGGTTAGTTAGGGAACCATTATTATGAAACCACACTTACATAGAGTAAATAGAATCTTTGATTATATGGATAAATCTGAATATGATTTTGTGTTAAATCAATCAGAACGCTCACAACCAATTCCACAATCTTATTATACAAAATTTTTAAGAAGTTTAAAACAAGAAGACTTTTCATATTATCCCAATACAAAAAACTTCAAAGAAAAAATATGTGAATTCTATAATGTTAAATCAGAAAACTTATTTTTAAGTGATGGCTCTGATGTCGGTATCAAGTCTATATTTGAAACCTTCACAACTTGTGGCAATATCGTTACATCTGAGCCTTCATTTCCTATGTATGGAGTTTACTAATCATTATATAATTGTTCGTATAAAGGAATACATTATGATGTAGATACATTAGAATTATCAATAGAAAATATGTTAAGTTTCGTAGATGATAACACACAATTAATTATATTGGCAAATCCAAATAGTCCAATCGGGGATTACAAAACCATAGACGAAATCAAACCATTATTAGATACTGGTATTCCGGTATTGATTGATGAAGCATACATAGAGTTCTTAGATACAGAAGATTTACAATGGGAAAGTTTTATCAAGTATATTGATGAGTATCCAAATCTAATAGTAACCAGAACCTTTTCCAAAGCATTTGGAGCAGCAGGTTGTAGAGTTGGTATGACTTTTTCTAATCCACACTATATAGAAAATATTTCAAAATTTAGACAAATGTATGAGATATCCGGTGTGTCTATGAAGTATTGTGAGTTCTTATTGGACAACTTCCATTTAGTTGATGCGTATTGTCAAGAAGTCGTAGAAGAAAAAAAGAAAGTAGTTTCAATGTTAAAACATTACGAAGTTGTAGACTCAGATTGTAATTGGATACACTTTAATAATCAAGATAACAATAAAAGAACAAAAGAAGTATTAGATAAACATAAGGTATTGGTAAAGTATTGTAAACTACACCCATATGGATTTAGAGATAATTGGTGTCGTATAACAATTCAACCAGGACTTTCAGAACAACAATTTTTTAAGGAGTTAATAAATGATTAAGCAAATAAAACAATGGTTCCAAGATTGGAAACAAAAAAGAAAATTAAAGAAAAAACTCAAAGAACTTCGTAAGCGAGACCCTTTCATTTATAAATAAAACTTACTAATCTTATATTTATAGTTGTATAGATTTATATAAATTAAGGAATAAAATGATAAAATTATCAGAATTACTACACGAAGGATACAAAGACCCAGGTATATTCAAAGCAGTATTCTTAGCAGGTGGACCAGGTTCAGGTAAAACCTATATAGCAAAAGGATTATTTGGAATACCCGATAAGGTAAATGTATCTCAAACAGGTATGAAAATGGTTAATTCTGATAAAGAACTCAAATTCCTACTAAACAAATACGGATTCGGAACAAATTTAGACGCATTACCAGATGAAGTATTCCAAAACTTAACAGGTGATGGACCACAATCAAGTGGATTGAGAAACTTCGCAAAAGATTTAACGGCAGAAAGAAGAAGATTATACCAAAACGGAAGACTCGGAATGATTATTGACGGAACCGGTGATGATTATCAAAAGATTGCTGGTGAAAAAGCAGAATTAGAAAAAATCGGATATCAAACATATATGATATTTGTCAACACAACATTGGAAGTGGCACTTGAAAGAAATGAAAACCGAGATAGAGTTCTACCACAGAGTATAGTTTCACAATCACATAAAGAAGTAAATAGAAACATTGGTGCATTTCAAGGATTGTTTGGTTCAGGTAACTTTATGATTGTTGATAATAATGAATACAAAACAGAAGACCAAGCAAAGAAAAGATTTAAGATGCTGGTAAAACAAGGATTGGGTAAATTTGTAAAGTCACCAATCAAAAGTAAAAAAGCATTAAGTTGGATTAGAAAACAAAAAATATTAAGGGGAAAATAATGTTAATATCATTTGACGAAATTATAGGAATAACTCTACACCACGAAGGTGGTTATGTTCACGACCCAAAAGATTTAGGTGGTGAAACAAACTTCGGTATTGCAAAAAGATTTTATCCAGATGTAGACATAAAAAATCTTACAGAGGAAGACGCAAAGGAAATTTATAAACAAGACTACTGGGTTAAGAATAGAGTAGAAGAACTACCGGAAAACCTTAGACACATATTTTTTGATATGTGTGTAAATCAAGGTAGAGGAACCGCAGTAAGAATTTTACAACGAGTGTGTAATGCTAAGGGAGCAAACTTAGCAATAGACGGAGGTATGGGACCAGGAACAATGGACGCAATCAATACATACAAACCTTCAATGGAAAGAGTTCGTTGTTATAGATTAAAACATTATTACGATTTAGTAAATAAAAAACCCGAACAAGAAAGATTCTTGTTTGGATGGTTTAAACGAGCAATATCAATTTAGGAGAAAAAATATGGCAACACCAGTTCAAGGTTCTTTCATTGACAGAACAAGAAAACTAGATAGACCAAATTCACATACTGCTACTTTTGAGGTAGGAGCATCAACAACTTATGAACCAACAGGTTCATTCAAAAATACTGCATTTTTAATTGAAGCAGGAACAAGTTATGCACTAACATTAGTAGATGGTGGAGATTTAACAGCAGGATTAGTAACAGGTCAAGTATATCCAATGGCATTAAAGAAAGTTGTTAATGGTGGTGGAACAATAGTTAAACTTATAAAATAATGAACGAACAAATATCACAAATCATTAGAGAAGCAATCACAGATTTGATTGATGAGGGAACTATCACCCAAGAAGACTTGAGACAATGGTTCAAAAAAGGTGGGTCAGGTGGAACAACCGGTGGTGGTTGGGACAGATATGGTTCATCAGGACAAAAACTCGGTAAATGTGGTGATGGAAAAGAGGGTGGTGCTTATGCCGCTTGTTTGAGTGCTGAAAAAGCAAAGAAACTTGGACCAAAAGGTAGAGCAACATTTGTTAATCGTAAAAGACGAGACCAAAAGAAAGCCGGTGATAGTAAAAAAGGTAAACAAAGAAGTAAAGGTAAGAAACCAGTAATGAGTAAGACAGGTACATAATGGCAGATTTAACATTACCAAGAGGTGAAATAAAAGTCCTACAAGCAGAGGACAAAGATTACAAAAGAGGTTTACTTGTAAGACTTTTAAAAAATGGAGGATATGATATGGCATATTGGTTTAAGAAACCAGACAAAGCATATCCAGTTGAGGTATTAGTGGACGGAAAGAGTATTAAAAAAGATGCTAAAGTCGTTGAGATGAAATTTCATCCACAAGATTATTATGATAAAAATGAAATGCTTAATAAACCTAACTATATAAGAAATGTATCACCAACACCAGCAAACCAAAAAGACGGAGAACATCAATATTATAATCCAGATGTTAAAAAGCGAACAAAGAGGGAGACAACAATGAACTTAAAATCATTAGTTAAAGAAACAATAAAAGAAGTTGTAGCAGAAAGAAAACTAAATATGTTTTTAGAAAAAAACACACCAACTAATCCATCAAAGTGGTCTTACTATAAATCACAAGCAAAGTCAAAGTTTGATGTTTATCCAAGTGCTTATGCAAATGCTTGGGCGGCAAAAAAATACAAAGCCGCTGGTGGTGGTTGGAAAAAAGGATAAGACTATGAAAGAAGCAAGAGGAACTTGTTGGGTAGGATACAAACAAGTAGGTATGAAAGATAAGGGTGGTAGAAAAGTCCCTAATTGTGTAAAAGAAACTACTGAAATATTTTACGAAGAAAATGGAAAATCACACGGATACACATTAGAATATCTAAGATTACCAGAAGATATCAATGAAGCAGAATATCAAGGAAGAAAAGTAAAACTTGGTAAGCCAATGCAAGGTGATGCTAAAAAGTTTAAAGTTTATGTAAAGAATCCAAAAGGTAATGTTGTTAAAGTAAATTTCGGACAAGGTGGAGATGCTAAAGGTGGAACAATGAAAATCAGAAAATCTAATCCACAGGCTCGTAAATCATTTAGAGCAAGACACAATTGCGATACACCAGGTCCAAGACATAAAGCTCGTTACTGGTCTTGTAGAAAATGGTAAAATTAAAAAACTTACTAAAAGAAGATGTAAAAGTTCAAGTATCATCAAAAGATGATGGGTATATCTACAATTGGAAAGAAGAAATGAAAGAGGGTAAGTTTGACCCTAAAAATCCTACCGTTGTAGTAAGTGGATTGGGTTCATATAGTTTAGACATACTAAAAAAGAGTGTTTCATCTCAATTATTAGACTTATCAAAGAGATTAAAAGGTGGTTCTGAAATGGATGTTGATAATGTATATGGTATGTTAGTAAAGAACGATACACTATTATATAAA
>Ga0181393_1000490_pt1 | contig 14926 bp, 18 predicted proteins | sample 16SPOviralmetaG_FD_130122 | JGI IMG/M metagenome (GOLD analysis project Ga0181393, IMG submission 130122) | Marine viral communities from the oligotrophic San Pedro Time Series (SPOT) site, San Pedro Channel, CA, USA - 16 SPOT_SRF_2010-10-21 | ecosystem: Environmental > Aquatic > Marine > Strait...
AATAAAATGAAACTCATAATGGAAAACTGGAACAAGTTTGTAGCTGAGTCTGATCGCCTCACCCGAGCCATCGGCGACAGCGAGGCTCGTGATGCAGCAAATCAAGACTTTCAGGTTAGGCTTGATGCAATGACTATGCTAAGAGATTTTTTAAACGAATTATCACCGGACGGGAACTATGATTGGATAATGGATGACGGAGGCGATGATAAAGCCGAAGAAACCATCCAAGGCGTAGATAGTGTAGAGCAGGCTATTCCATTACTAGCAAAATGGCTAGAAGGAGCGTCTTATGGTTCTATATCGGGTCAACAATTTTTACAATATGCAAAAGGAAAATAATAAAATGAAACTCATAATGGAAAATTGGAACACCTTTATAAATGAAGAGGAAGTTCTCAACGAAAAGATAGACAGAGATGCTATAATCAAAGCAGCCAGCAAACTACTAGACAAAGTTCCAAATCTTAGCAAGGTAATCGAAAAGGCAGTCTCTCAAAGCCCTGAAATGCAAGAACTTGCCGCCAAGGCGCAGCAACAAGCCTCTGCTATGCAAGAGATTGAAAGACCAGAATACGATCATGATTTTGCAAAGAAGGCTGGTGCAGTCGCCTTCGCGCCCGCCGGTGTAGGCATGTTAGCAGGAATCCCCTATGAAATGATTCGTAGTATGGGGTATTTGGCACTCGAAAATACAATGATAACAAACACCTTGAAATTGCGAGATGTTTTACATGCAGTTGGTACATTTATGGGAACGGGGATGATGGTCGGCACAGTTATGATGCTTGGTGTGATGGTGTATATGGTTGTCGCAAAGCGACCAGATTACAATTGATAGAGGCAGAGGAACAAGATCGTAAATGAAAGAAAAGATTTTAGCTTTCTGTCTAAAACACTGGAAGGAGATCGGGCTTGTCCTGCTCCTTCTTGTTGTGTTTGGTAAGTCGCAATACGATATGCGCAACATTATAAAGGCGCACGAGATCTCTGAGCAGTCTATGCGAACCCAGATAGAGAACCTTAAATCTTTCCACGCGAAAGAACTAGAGCTACGCGACGAGGCAATAGAGAAGTATCAGGCAGAACTCCAAGCACTTGAAGAACAATACGAGATAAGACTTGTTGAGATCGAGACCTTGACAAAAGAAGAAAAAGCGATTATAATAAAGGAGTTCACAGAAGATAAGGAAGCCCTTATCCAAAGATTCATAGATACCTACGGATTATATTATGTTCAGTAACTTGCTTTTGGTTCTCGCGATGTCGGTGGCACACGCAGACGAACCTACCTTCACCATCGTTGGTGAAAACGAGCCCGCACCTTTTGCGGGCGTTTTGCTTAGCCCACCAGCAGCCGCAGAGATACTTACAACTCACGATGAACAGCAAGCTAAGTGTGACTTGGAAATTGAGTTTCAGCTAGACAAGGCTGGCTCTGATTGCGACTTTCACAAGCGCCTCATCGAGATTCGTGCTGAGACTTGTGAAGAAGCACGGGCAGCCGAGAACGTCCAAAAGAATATTGAGATAGATGCGCTCAAAGCAACCATCAAGAAGCAAGCACCTCAGCGCAAGTGGCTGTGGTTTGCTGGTGGCGTCGTAGCTGGAGGTCTGACCTATTACGGCGTTCAACAAGCGGTGACGCAGTGAGCAAGGACTTAGACTACATCGCAAAAGTAGAGCAAGCCATCGCACAGAAGTATGGCGAAGAAGCAATCCAGAATCCCAAGGCAGAATGGGACGAGAACAAAGAAAAAGTTTATCTGGAGCAGATGCGAGATCTCTACAAGAAACAAAAGAAAAACGATGAAGCCAACGATAAAGTAGAAGTAAATGGTATAAAGGTATCAAGAAAACTACTTAATAGAGAATCCAAGACAGGGTGTCCTGTTTGTGGTGCCTTCTCACATTCTACTCGTGACGACGTATCGCTCGTAAAGTTTGACTGCTGTTACAAGTGTTATATCAAGTGGGTCGAAGGAAGGGAAGAAAGATGGCAAAAAGGATGGCGACCAAATGAAAGCTGATGAGCTAAAAGCATTAATTAGAGAGGTTCTCAAAGAGCAAGAGGATCAAAAGGCTACCAAGTTAAAGACTGGCTCTATGTCTGCATCTCAAAGAGTAAAGTCTTCAAGAGAAAGGATTACTGATACGAGTGGTGAATTTACACCTCAAGAGCAAAAAATTGTAGATCAGCTTGAAAAGTTTATTGCCGACCTCGCCGCCACTGAGGGAATTGACTTGTTGCAGCACAAATCTTTTCTAGAAACGGCAATGAAGCAAATTGAAAAAAGGCTTGTCAAAGAAGGTCATGGGCACGAAATGATGTGCGGCATAGAAGATGATGGACACGAAGTCGAAATGGCTCTCTCAGATCTACATAAGTTAGAGAAGTACGCACCACAGGTTGCCCAGCTTGCTTCACAATATTCTGACCTACCCGGATGGGTTCAATCAAAAATTACTCTTTCTGCTGACTATTTAGGGAAAGTCTACCACTATTTAGATGGCAAGCAACACAAAGGAATGGAATAATGGCAACAGTTTACGAAATCGTTCAGGCTCTATCACAAGCCGCAGCAAATGCTTACGACGGCGCACACGACGCAGACGGCGAGGCAATCAAGGCTGGACTCCAGCGCGAAGAAGGCTCTCCGCTTATTGACAAGCGTGTTATGGATGGCTTCAATGTTAGATTCCATGGCAATATCATGCGCCTATCTTATATGTCTGAGGTTCGTCTTAAAGAGGTATACGCCAACGGCTTTGAATCTGACATAGAGCAGCGTATGGCAGACATTGTAAAGTTTTTGAAGAAAGAAGCCCGCAAGGTAGGCGGAGGCTCAATATCTTTGTCACCAGAGGGCGAGATTGATATCCGTGTAGAAAACTCCTCAAGAGTTCGTTCTTGGGTTACAGCCGTTATGGACTACAAGATTGGCGGCATGGAAGAGGTTTCTGTTGTAGGCGAAGCTGTAGAAGACAAGCTAGCTGCTGGTTGGGAAGCATTTATGTCCCAGGGTGGTTATGGCACTCGCCCTCCTAACGACAAGAGACCGGCAAACTCTGGCAAGAAAGAATAAAGAAAGATGAATGCCAAGATTAACGAAACAGCAAATACTCAAAGAAGTCGTTAAGTGTGGTAAAGAACCTTCTTACTTCCTGAAAAACTATGCCCGTATCTCTCACCCGATGCACGGGCTTATGTTATTTAAGACTTATGATTATCAGGACGACCTACTAAACGACTTTAACGACTATCGTTTTAATATTATCAACAAAGGTCGTCAGCTAGGTATCTCAACCATTACGGCTGGTTACATTGTTTGGATGATGTTGTTTCATCGTGACAAGGCTATCCTTGTTATGGCGACCAAGTTTGAGACAGCAGGTAACTTGGTCCGAAAAGTCAAAAACATTATGAAGAACCTTCCTGACTGGATCAGGATTGCCAGCATTACAACCGACAACCGCACGTCTTTCGAGTTGTCTAATGGCTCTTCTATCAAGGCTGCTTCAACATCGGGCGACGCTGGTCGTTCTGAGGCACTATCATTGCTTGTTCTTGACGAGGCTGCACACATTGAGGGTCTAGATGACCTTTGGACTGGTCTATACCCAACACTATCAACCGGTGGTCGTTGTATTGCGATCTCTACGCCAAACGGTGTCGGTAACTGGTTCCACAAAACGTGCGTTGGTGCCGAGAGCAATGAAAATAATTTCAACCTGACAACACTTATGTGGGACGTTCACCCTGATAGAGATGAAGAGTGGTTCAAGAAAGAAACCAAGAATATGTCCAGAAGGCAGATTGCACAGGAGTTGGAGTGTAACTTCAATACATCTGGCGAAACTGTCATTGACCCATCCGGTATCGATTGGATGATGTCGTTAGTCCGAGAGCCAAAGCATAGAACCGGTTTTGACAGAAATTTTTGGATCTGGGAGGAGTATGATCCAAGTTGCAATTATCTCATGGCTGCCGATGTAGCTAGGGGCGACGGTGCTGATAGCTCTACATTTCATATTCTCAAGTTGGAGACAATGGAAATTATTGGTGAGTATCAGGGTAAACCTACACCCGATCTGTATGCCAACATGTTAAACCAAGTTGGCAGAGAGTTTGGAAATGCAATGTTGGTTGTGGAAAATAATTCAATTGGCTATACTGTGATTGATAAACTTATAGAATATGGCTATCCAAATTTATATTGGTCTGTAAAGTCTACGCATGAATACATTGACCAGCATCTCGGCGAGCACCGCAACGGAGCTATCGCCGGTTTCTCTACAACAAGCAAGACTAGACCACTCATTGTAGCCAAGCTAGAAGAGTTTATAAGAAACAAACTAATTAAAACGTATTCTTCACGTTTGGCAAATGAATTTAGAACATTTATTTGGAATAACGGGAAGCCACAAGCAATGCGAGGGTATAACGATGACTTGGTAATGGCTCTTGCGATTTGTTGCTGGGTCAGAGACACAGCGATACAATCAAACTCCCGAGACCTTAATTACCAAAAAGCTTTTGTTGATGCTATTATGACTTCCAGAACAACCTTAAATACCCAGATAAGGGGACAAATTGGCTACACAGGCGAGGATAATACTAGTAAAATGAACGAAGCAAAAAATCTATACTCCCAATATATGTGGATAATAAAGTGAGAAAATAAATGGCACCCAAAACACCAAAGCAAGGCAAGAACCCAGCAAATAGAGACTCTCAATTATTCCGGTCACTTACCCGGCTATTCTCTGGTCCTATTGTAAGCTACCGTTCTGAGTCTGGTCGCAAGATTCGTAGACAACATCTTGACAAGTATTCAACTCGTTTTAAGTCTGCATCCGGTCAGCAGTTCAAAAAGCAATCTTATAACCCTTTGGATACCATTGCTGCTAATGCAATTGGCAACCAGAGACGTTCAGAACGCTACATCGATTTTGATCAGATGGAGTATATGCCAGAGCTAGCCTCTGCTCTCGACATCTATGCAGACGAGATGACCACATTTTCTGCCCTATCTCCGATGCTCAACATAAGGTGCCGCAATGATGAAATCAAAGCTGTCCTTAATATTCTTTATCATAACGTCATGAATATTGAGCACAACCTTTTTGGTTGGTGTCGCACGATGTGTAAGTATGGTGATTTTATCATGTATCTAGACATTGATGATCAAATGGGTGTTCAGTCCTCTATTGCTCTTCCACTTCAAGAGGTTGAAAGACTTGAGGGACTTGACGCAACAAATCCTAACTACGTTCAATATCAGTGGAACTCCGCTGGCATGACATTTGAGAACTGGCAGGTTGCACACTTCCGCATTCTTGGTAACGATAAATATTCTCCATATGGCACATCTGTTCTTGAGCCCGCCCGCCGTATTTGGCGCCAGCTTACTCTAATGGAAGATGCTATGATGGCATACCGTATTGTTCGTTCATCTGAGCGCAAAGTGTTCAAGATTGATGTTGGTGCTATCCCACCACAAGAAGTCGAACAATACATGCAGAAGATTGTTACCCAGTTAAAGCGCCACACAATCGTAGACAAAGATACTGGGCGCATTGATTTGCGTTACAACCCGCTCTCGATTGAGGAAGACTACTACATTCCAATTCGCGCTGGATCTGCAACTGATATTCAATCGCTTGCAGGCGGACAAAATACAACTGCGATTGATGATGTCAAGTATCTTCGCGACAAGTTATTCTCAGCTATCAAGATTCCACAGGCTTATCTAACCATGGGCGACGGCGCACAGGAAGATAAGACTACCCTCGCCACCAAAGATATTCGATTCGCCCGGACCATTCAGCGCTTACAGCGCTCTGTCCTACACGAGCTAGAAAAGATTGGAATCATTCATCTTTACACTCTTGGCTACAGAGGCGAGGATCTTCTGAACTTCAAGCTCTCTCTAAACAACCCAAGCAAGATTGCTGAGTTACAAGAACTTGAACATTGGAAGACCAAGTTTGACATTGCTGCATCTGCAACTGAAGGATATTTCTCGCGACGCTGGGTTGCTGACAACATATTTGGTATGTCCCACGAAGAGTTCCTACGCAACCAACGCGAGATGTTCTACGATCGTAAGCACGACACAGCCCTTGAAAGTGTCGCAGAGGTTGCCGCCGGTGGTGGTGGCGATCCCGGTGGTGGTCTTAACCTCGGCGGTGGCGACGATGCCGGTGGATTAGACACCGGCGGTGGTGATGAGGGGGATATCCTTGACCTTGGAGGTGACGATGCGGCTGCTCCTGAAGCCGATGCCGGTGGTGGCGACGATTCCCCACTACTCGCAGCGCCCCCTGGATCTCGTGATGCACCAAGGCTTGCACCATCTCTTGGCAAGCGCTCAAGAGCAGGTAAGAAATATGTCACTAAGGGTGCGAAAGGTAAGGCATACCAGAAGGTGGCTGTTGATAAGCGTCCCTCGGGAGCAAGAACTCGCAACTATTCGAGTATCCCAACACCGGAAATGAATACTTATCGAACCAACAATCTTGGTGCGCCAGAACTAAGATCACTCGCTAGGGGCATTTATGAAGAGCAAGACCCTAATTACTTGCGAGACCAAGAAGAAGAGGTAGCTCTTCTTGAGGTAAATAGTTCAGTTAAGATGCTTATTGAAAGCCTAGAAACAAAGACTACGGAGAACGACAATGAAGAGTAAACACAACAAGAAGCGCAATACGGCTTTCGTCTTTGAGGCTTTGTCCCGCGAAGCAACGGTTGCTATTATCAAGGGAGATCACCAAACAAAAGAAAAGGTAGTCTCCATTGTGCGGAAGCATTTTACAAGCGACTCGCTATTGAAAAAAGACCTTGAGTGTTACCGCTCTCTGTACGAAAATCAAGATCTAGATGAAACCACTAGTAAAAAAATTGTAGAGGCTGTGATGGCTGCTAAGCGCCTTATAGACCCCGATGGATTGTTCAAGCAGCAGACTGAAATCATCAACGACATCAACAAGGACTTGAGCCCTGCAACCTTTAACAACTTTGTTCCAAATTACAAAACATTGGCTACTATAGCCAAGATGTTCAATACCAATTCTCCAAAGCAGTCGGTAATGCTTGAAACCAAGATTATCGATGGTATGACTGGTGTCATAGAGGAACAAAAGATGGAGGCTATCGATAGCCTTACCTTCACCACTTTCACCAAGAAGTTCAATGATAAATACAACAATTCTTTGTTAAAAGAACAAAAAGAACTTCTTAACCATTATATTTCATCTTTCTCACATGATGACCTTGAGACAAAAATATTCCTTAACCGTGAGCTTGGCAGACTAAAGAAGTCCCTGTCCGAAGCAGTTGAAGTTAAGGATATTGCCAATGACCCAGAGATGGTTCGCAAGACAAATGCTGTGAGAGAAAGACTTAAAACTTTATCAAACGAGACAAGTCTTAACGAATCCACCCTGTTGACTATTTTGAAGACACAGGAGTTAGTAAAGGAAATCTACGACGATGCCAGTAACAGTTAGAATTGTCCCGGTTGCAGAGCCAGTCAAGGTCACAATTAAGCCTAAGACGCCCCCTCCTACTATAACCCTAGAACTTGACATTCGTAAGTCGCTAAGTGGTGATCTAATGATATTTGATCACGGCGACATTGATATTGTACTTTCTGGCAGAGACAAGAAAGTCACTGCATTTCCAAAGCAGACAATGACTGACTTTACATACGGCGCGCAGAATCGTTTGTTTTCCCATCTTGCTCGCAAGGGAATTATAATCCCTGAGTCAATTCAGGGTGGTTCTTTTTATGGTGCCATGGAGGCATCGCTACAAGAAGCTGCAGATGGTAAGCTGAACGCTGCTAAGTTTGCGCTTGTGAACATTGAAAAATTCATCAAAGAAGAGAAGCCATACTACGATAATGTTGAGGCAGTTGTAGCTGGTGTAGAAGATGAATTTGTAGATCCGTCAAAGACTGATTCAACAGAACTTGGTGAAGTCCCTCAGCGCGATGAGCAGGGCTCAATTCGTAAGGGCTATGTTAGAGATCCCTATACTTTTACTTACATGTATACAATCTAGGAGCCCGCTATGTCAAATGATATGAAAGTCATAATGGAGCGATGGGATAGGTTTGTTCTACTTGAGAATGAAACCCTTGAAAAAATCAAGGATAGTGAGGTAGAAACAAAGAATCTTATACAGCAAATTTCCAAAGTAAAAGATAGGCAGCAGCTACAAAACTTCCTAAATATTGTATCTCAAGATGAAGAGATAATGGACCTTGTTTCCTCTTTCAAAAAAATGAAAGAAATTGCTGAGAAAGTGAAAATAAATGAAGGTCCGTTAGATGATTTACTAACCTTGCAGCAGAGAATAGGTGCCGAAGCAATGACCTTCTTTAATACAGATTTAGGAAAGAAAATAGCAACTTACGGACCTGCTGCTGCTGCAATCGCTTTTGTAGCTCTACAACTTACTCAAGGCGGTTTTGAGCCAGATATGGCACAAGACGCCATTGAGATATTAGTAAAAGGTAAAAAATTGACAGCCACCGATGCTATTGGCATTATGGTCGGTCCATCAGCAGACGCAGCTTTAGGAGAAGAACAGCTATGACAGAACTGCTATTATTTGTCCTTATCGCCTATGGACTCACACAAATATTAGTCTATAGTGATATGCCCATACTTAAAAGACTAAGACCAGACAAAGACTCTTATAAGGGTTACGGCAAAGTTTTTCACTGCCCCATGTGTATGGGATTCCACGTTGGGTGGCTTTTGGTGCTGCTTTCTCCTTGGACCGAACTATTTACGTTTGATGCTACAATAGTTAATGCTTTCTTGCTTGGTTGCCTCTCGTCCGCAACTTCTTATGTTCTAAACATGGTATTCTCGGACGAAGGAATCATGATAAAGCATAACTACAAGCAAGATCAATTTTACGGAGAAGAGTGATGAACAACTACCTAATCAGTAAGTGGGGCTTGCAGCCCGTCCGTCGTTGCTGTAAAGGCTCCTAACTCACGCGGGTGATGCCCGCGTTTTACTTTCAAGAGAATACAAATGAAACTACTAAGAGAATTTTACGAACTATGTGACGGAGGAATCTGTCACGATCTTTTGACCGAAGACGAGAAAAGGCAAGTTGCTGAAGGCGCAACTTTTCTTACGGGCAAGCTACAAGAAGCCGATGTCCAAAACGGAAATGGTCGTGTCTATCCTTACAAGGTCTTAGCCCGAGAGGTACAGAACTACGAAAAACTAGTAAAAGAAAACAGAGCACTTGGTGAGTTAGATCACCCTGATGATTCAGTTATCAACCTAAAAAACGCTTCACATATGGTTACTGCTATTTGGATGGAAGATAAAGCTGTTATGGGCAAAGTCAAAGTTCTCAACACCCCATCAGGTCAGGTTCTCAAGTCTCTTGTGGAGTCAGGCGTCAAGCTAGGCATCTCTTCTCGCGGTATGGGATCAGTCTCAGAAGGCGCAGGAAAAGTTATAGTCCAAGAAGACTTCCAGCTTATCTGCTTTGACTTCGTGTCCGAGCCTTCAACTCCAAACGCTTTTATGATGCGAGAAGCAAAAGAGTTTAATAACAAAGTGTTTACCAAAGCAGATCGCATCAATAGATTACTTAATGAAGTTTTGAAGGAATCATGAACAAGTCACAATTAAAAAAATTAATTAAGCCAGTTGTCAAAGAGTGTATTCAAGAAGTTCTTATTGAAGAGGGGCTTCTAACTGAAGTAGTCGCACAGGTTGCCTCCGGTATGTCCCGGCGACCAATTGTCGAGAATACACCAAAGAAAAGAAACGATAAGCTATTTAGTGAAGACTTGCAAATACAGAGTAAGTCCCGCGAGGCGAACAAGAAACTACAAGAGCATCGTAGAAAGTTACTAGATTCAATTGGTGGCGACGCTTACAATGGTGTAGATTTATTTGAAGGAACAGAGCCTTTAAGAAATACTGGAACACCGGGACAAGCACACAAATCAAATGTCTTAGGTGATGATCCCACAGATGCCGGCGTAGATATTAGCTCAATCATGGGAAAATCAAGCAAGATTTGGCAAGCACTTAAATAGGATTAACAATGAGTAGACGAAAGGGCGCGAATGTATTGGTTACTGCAAGACAATGCAGAGGCAACCATGAAAAGATGATCCGCAAGTTCATTAAGAAATGTAAGAAAGCAAAGATTATCGAACAATTGAGAGATAGAAGATATTTTAAGAAACCTTCTGATCAAAAGCGACACGCAAAGCAGGCAGCCATTCGTAGGCAGCGCCGCGACCTAGCCAAACAAAAGGCCAAAGAAGCACGCCGCGAAAGAAATAGTTGAGACTATTTATTTACGACTATGTAAATACGGAGGATTCTTATGTCAGTATTAAGAGCAAATAGCTGGGGTCGAACCAGAAGACCAAAGCAGATGGTGGAACACGCTCCACCTTCAAAACAGACAGCTATACAAGTAACAACTGTGGCAGAGGGAGATCTTAGTGATTCCCTTACAGGAACAAACGCTGGTGAAAACGGATATGTAACAGAAAATCAAAGATTTTTACACCTACAGATTGAAGATGATAACACTGACGAAGTTATTAAAATTTTTGTGTACAATTACGCTTTTGGAGCCTGGGCACAACTTTTTATACCTGTTGGTGTAAAGAGTGGTGGCGATACCACTGCTCAAGATGCTTATGTCGCAGCCCAATTTAATGGCATTAGTGGCAAAAAGATGCTGACAATACCATTAAACGGAGCAGACAGGGTTGCTTTCGTAGATGATGGCTCTCACGATGCCAATCTTAAGGTCCGTGCTGCAATGAGCACATTCTAAAAGGAGTTTTATAATGGCTCAATTTAGATGGGCATATGTTAATTGTGAAGAAAGCACAACAATCAGTGTAGCTGGACCGACCGGTTCTTTACAATTTTTGTCTGCCTCTAATTCATTAAGTGGTTCTAATGATTTAACCTATCGTTCGCAAGACAGTACCCTTTTCTTAACTGGCACCTTATTGGTATCAGGCACAATTAGTGCTAGCTCTTTTGTTGTTAATCAAACTGATACTATTTCTGGTTCAACAAAATTTGGTAATAGTGACGACGATACACATCAAATAACTGGTAGTCTTTTTGTAGGCATAAGATCAGAGCCATCTACATTTCAAGTTATACCTTCTATAAGTCAATCAATAACACTAGGTATGAGGCATACTTATAGAACAATTTCAACATCTGGTTTGTCGTCTTCAACAGGAGATTACATTATTGGTTTTGGTGGCGCTGGAAACATAGAGTTTAGATTATTGTCTGCCTCAACACACAATTCTGGTGCAATATTGGTATTGAAAGATGAAGCTAATACTAGAACAGGTGCTATAACAATTTCTGCCTCTTCTCCAAATACAATAGACAACAACGGGGCTTATGTTCTTACCGGTTCAAACCCAGCAATTTCACTTTATTCTAACGGTGCTAACTGGTTCGTATTCTAACGAGGGGGTTATGTAATGGCTTATAACCTACTCTCCGGTACAGTTGTCGCAAACGAATCAGTTGTTTTCGAGCCCGCTACCAATGGCAGTGAATTTTCAAACGTAATTGTTGGTCAATTCAAGGGTGATGGACAACAAATACAAAACGTTGCCAGAGTTGTGGCGAACGGCACAACCGATTATCTTGTTTCGATTGGCGCAAATGCTGACAGTTTGGTTGGAGAACCAAACCTCAGATTTAATGGCTCTCGGCTACTTGTGAGTGGACAAGTTACAGCTTCTACTATGCAGCTAACTTCTTTGACAGCAGGACAAGCCGCAACCTCTTCATTTCTTGCTCTTGATGATAATAACAATATTGTTCTTACATCTTCCGCAGGCGGACCAGATTTTGCAATCGCTCAAGGACCAATAAATTCTTTACAATTTCATTCAAGTCCTGGCGACATAAGCGGCTCAAAAAATGTTTCATTTAGTGATAATACATTGTTTGTCACTGGAACACTTATAGTGTCTGGAAATGTTGAAGCACATTCTTTTGATATTATACAAACTAACCTTGTTGAAATAAATCAATTTGGCTCTAGCAAGCTTGGAAACTCAAACGACGATACTCACCACTTCACTGGTTCTATGTCTATTTTCTCTTCAAGCACTGATTTATTTGCTGTTGATGTTGAGAATAAGACAACAAAAATTAAAACCGGTCTGGTACTCAACCGCGTATCAATTACATCAAACTATTCAGTGTTAAAATCTGATTATTATGTTGGCATAGACTCTGCTACACCAAGCGCCATAATTACTGCTAGTTTACCGAATGCAAACACTCTAAACAGCGGACAGACCTTTGTTTTCAAAGATGAAGGAGGATCATCAAACACACATAATATAGTTATTTCTGCCAGCGCAGGACAAACAATCGATAATCAAAATAAAGTAATTTTAGAGTCACCTTATTCATCTTTGACCATTTACACAGACGGCGCATCAAAGTTCTTTATTACTTGATTTTTCCTAAACTATTTAATGATGTAATGCTACTGGTGCTTATTGTGCCAAGAGCATTGTACATTTTTTATCTTTAGGAGGATTTTATAAATGTCATACAAATTTCAAGTAGGTCCCGCGATTCTAAGCGGTTCCACGGTGCTCAAAGACGCTCTAAGCGTTGAAAGCACTTTCTCTGCAACATCAGTTTCTGCATCTGCTGCTGTTTCTGGTAACACTCTAGACATCGGAACTGATGCCGATATCGATGGTAACCTCGATGTTGGTGGTCTATTCAAGATGGCTGATGTTACTTCTGGCAAGATTCTTGTTGCTGATGGCAATAGCTACGAAGAAGTCGCTATGTCTGGTGACGTGGAGATCGCTTCTGGCGGTGCTACCACCATTCAGGCTGAGGCAGTTCATGGCTCAATGCTCAACACAGATGCCATCTCTGGTCAATCAGAAATGACTGGCGATCTTGCAGACACTGATGAACTTATGATCTCTGATGGTGGCGTTCTTAAGCGCGCTGACTTTAGTGTTGTTCGTGACGCTGTTTTTGCTGATGTTTCTGGCGATGCCACTGTCGCCGCTGGTGGTGCTCTTACCATCGCTGCTGACGCTGTTGAAGGCAGCATGCTTAACGACAACGTTATTTCTGGTCAGACCGATCTCGGTTCTGCTGCTGCTGCACAGGGCGATGAGTTGCTCTTCTCAGATGATGGTACCCTCAAGAAGATTACCTTCTCTGACCTAGAGGATTCAATCTTCGGCAACGTTTCTGGTGATGCTACCATCGCTGCCGGTGGTGCCCTTACCATCGCTGCCCAAGCTGTCGAAAACAGCATGCTTGCTGACGACGCTGTTGGCGCTGATGAATTGGCTGCAAACGCAGTTGTTAACGGCTCTGTTGTTGACGGTGCTCTCAAGGCTGACAAGCTTGACCTTGATGGTTCTACCGACATTGGTGCTGACCTTGCTGATGCCGACCTTCTCATTGTTGATGACGGTGCTGGCGGTACTAACCGTGTAGCTGCCCTCTCTCGCATGAAGAAGTATGTCTTCAGTGCAGTAAGCGGTGATGCCACTGCTTCTGATTCAGGCGCTCTTACCATCGCTGCTGGTGCAGTCGAGGGTTCAATGCTCAACTCTAACGTCCCCGGTCAAGGTCTACACCTAAGCGGAAGCAAGCTACACCTTAGCTCTTCTGTCGCTGGCACTGGTCTAAGCTTCTTTGAAGGACAACTCAAGGTTGATATCGATGAGTTCTCTGCTCTTGGTGGCAAGGGTCTTCACCAGACTGATGACAAGTTCTTGTTCTCTGACAATGGTCAAGAGAAGACCATCACCTTCTCAAACCTTCAGGACGCTGTTTTCACCGACGTTTCTGGTCAGGGTTCTATCGCCGATGGCGGTGCTCTCTCACTTGATGTCTCTGCTATTACTGCACAGACTGAGATGACTGGTGATGTTGCCGATGCCGACGAGCTTGTAATCTCTGATGGCGGTGTTCTCAAGCGTCTTGACTTCAGTGTTCTTCGTGATGCTGTCTTCAACGACGTTTCTGGTGATGCTACTGTCGCTGCTGGTGGTGCTCTCACCATCGGTGCTGGTTCAGTTGAACACGGCATGCTCAACGATAACATCATCTCTGGTCAAGATCCTAACACTGATCCACAGGATGCTGACCTCTTGATGCTTGATGATGGTCCTGGCACTGTCAAGAAGATCACTCTTGCTAACCTCGGAGTTTACTTCGGTGGTGGTCTTCCACAGGGAAGAGGCGATGCTAACGTCGATCTCTCCGAAGGCGTTAACTATGGTAACGCTGCTATTACTGCAGACCGTACTTGGAAGCTTCCAGCATCTGCTGGTCTCACCCAAGGTGATAAGGTTATCGTTAAGGCAGGCGTCATTGGCGCAGGTGTCAAAATTACTGTCGCACCTAACGTCGGACAGTCCATCGATAGTAGCGCAGTTGTTGAGCTACAAGAAGATTTTGCTGCTGTTACCCTTGTTTACATTGGTAGCGATGAATGGCGAATCATCTGATATAGTCTTCTGGTTTTAATCAGAATAAACTTGGGTGCCCTCCTATATGGGGGGCATCCTTTTTATTTGCGACTATTTACTGAGAATACAAAATAAAAAGGATTTTTTTATATGGCTTATAATGTCCTAAAAGGTAACGTACAATTTATTAACTCTGATAGTGGTTCTATTGAGAGCATGGTTGATGACCACAGCAACCAGACTATTGCAGGAGTAAAAACTTTTTCCTCTCCAGTTACGGCGAGCGCATTTTTTAATTCTTCTGGTGGGGGCTCTGCAATAGTTTCATCGCCAATCAATACACTTTTTGGTGCTGGCGAAGACAGGGTTGCTATTTTCAGTGGTTCCAGTGATCTCACAGCAAGTTCTGGATTTACATA
>Ga0181393_1000495_pt1 | contig 14817 bp, 29 predicted proteins | sample 16SPOviralmetaG_FD_130122 | JGI IMG/M metagenome (GOLD analysis project Ga0181393, IMG submission 130122) | Marine viral communities from the oligotrophic San Pedro Time Series (SPOT) site, San Pedro Channel, CA, USA - 16 SPOT_SRF_2010-10-21 | ecosystem: Environmental > Aquatic > Marine > Strait...
TATAGAGAACGGATTTAGTGGCTCATACTTTGTGAGTTTTGCGAATGGTATACCAACACAAGAAGAACGTTTTCAAATTGAACAAAGTCTTACTGAAAAATTCACTGGGGCATCCAATAGTGGCAAATTTATTTTAAGTTTCTCAGAAGACCGTACTAGAACGCCTGAGATAACGCCTATAAGCGTATCTGATGCCGATAAGCAATATTTAGCACTACAAGAGCTACTTGTTCAAAATATCCTTACAGGACACAGAGTAACAAGCCCTATGCTAATGGGTATTAAAAACGACACAGGATTAGGATCAAATGTTGACGAACTTAATTCAGCCTTTAATTTTTATTTAAATACAGTAATTATTCCGTTTCAACTAAATATCAAAAACACCTTACAAACTATATTCTCAGTAAACGATATGGATTTACCTGTTGATTTTGTACAGTTAAAACCAATTACTTTAGAATTTACGTCAGAAGATTTAAAAGGAATAATGACGGAAGACGAATTGAGAGAGGAGATGGGGCTTAAACCATTAAATGTTGAAGTAAGGGAAGATTTTAGCAAAGTGGGGATGATTGACGGAAAGCCTGTTTTTAGCACAATAGAAGAGGCTGAGGCTCACGCAAAGACTTTAGGGTGTAGTGGGTATCACGAACACGAATACGACGGCAGAACGGCTTATATGGCTTGTGAGGGGCATGCAGAGGCTACTGAGCTTTCTAAATTTATTGATGAATTTGGGGAAGACATACCAGAAGACTGGGAACTAGTAGAAGAAGAAATAGTAGATGGAGAGCATCAGGACTTTGACTTTGAAGAAGTTTTGAATGATGCTGCTAGTGAAAAATTAGAATTAGCAAGTACAGGTAGGGCATTACCAAGTAGAAAGTCTGAGCAAGATGGTTTATCAAAAAAATCAGGTGATTACTTTAGAGTTAGATATGTGTATGAGAATGACAATTTTCTAACCAACAAGTCAGGAACTAAAAGAGATTTTTGCAGACAAATGATGGGGGCTAAGAAGATGTATCGTAAAGAAGACATTTTAGCTATGAGTAATAAGGCTGTTAATCCTGGTTTTGGGATAAATGGTGCTAACACTTATTCAATTTGGCTCTACAAAGGAGGGCCACAATGTTTCCATTTTTGGACTAGAAGAATCTTTAAGACAGTAATTGGAGAATCTAAGACCACTAAAATAGAAGATGCTGATTTAATTGGCTACACTAAAGCTAGATCAGAGGGGTTTACAGCTAAAAAGAACGACAAGCTTGTGGCTATACCACCAAGAAAAATGAAAAATAACGGATATTACAATTAATTATGGCATACGTACTATTTATATCAGAACAAAAATTAAAAGAATCTACTGCAATTAATTTAAATGTAGACACCGAATTGCTTTTACCTTATGTAAGGCAAGCACAAAAACTCTATGTAGAGCCTAAACTTGGTACAGATTTAAATCAAAAGCTAAAAGATTTAATTACAGCAGGAACAATTGGTGATGTTGCTAATGCAGCTTACAAAACTTTATTAGAAGACTATATTGGCGACATGTTGCCAAACTGGGCGTTTTATCATGCCGTACCATTTTTACGTTTTAAGATTGAGAATGGTAATATTTATTCTAAAACATCCGAAACTGGAACAGCTCTTTCAACGGAAGAGGCACAACATCTTCGTGAAGAAATCAGAAACACATCTGAATATTACACAGAACGTATGATTGAATATGTTAGAAATAACACGTCAAGCTTTCCAGAATACTCTACTAATTCAGGGGCTGATGTTTCTCCAGATAGCAATGCATATTATAATGGTATGAACCTTGAAAGACCAATGAATCAAGGAACTAAACTTACATTGAGAGATTTTTTAACTCCTGATTTAACATAATGAAGAAACACTATAAACCAAAATTAATAAACATAACAAAGCTAAAATCCTACTTGGATAAAAAGCCTAATACAAAAAACAATGACAGACCTAAGAGATACAGTACAAGTAGGGCTAGCTAACGGATCAGCAATTGGTTTTAGCATTACTGATTGCAACGAATACCTAACGCTAATTTCACTTATTCTAGCGATAAGTTTCACTATTTATAAATTCATAAAATTTAAGAAATGAGAAAACTAATATGCAATCTTATATATAAATTAACAGGGCAAACATATTGTCTTAAGTGGTGTGGTAATTGTAGCTTCAAAGGTTGCAAATGAAGAAGACTAAGCTAAATAGCACAAACCCAAAGTATAACAAAAACAAAGATAATGTGGTTAAAATGCGTCAAGAATTTGTTAAAGAAGTTAAAGGCTGCAAAATCTATAAAACCTACTATCTCTAATCTTGTTGAACCAAACAGCAACACTTTGAATTTAAAATACTTTACTCTTTCTGAGTTTGACAGTCCAGACCAACCAGGCTCTGGTTCAAATATGGATCATAAATTTTTAGAAAAATTAGACTATGCTAGAGGAAATGCTGGTATACCTTTTAAGATAAATTCTGGTTATAGAACAAAAGAATGGAATTTGAAAATAGGAGGACGAGTAGGCTCTAGCCATCAATATGGAGTTGCGTGTGATATTCATTGCAATGGAAGTAGGCCTAGAGCATTGATAATCACAGCATTACTAGAAGTAGGCATTACAAGAATAGGAATAGGTAAGACTTTTATACATTGTGATGTTGACAACAAAAAAGACCAAGATGTTTTTTGGCTTTACAAATAAGTAACTTTACTAAATTAATTTAATAATCAAAAACAAATAATTATGGGAAATTGGATTTTAATTCAAACATTAAAAAAAGCACTAGCAAGTCGTAAGTTTCTTTATACTGCTGTTGGTGTAATTGTTCAACTTTTAAGCGACAATTGGGGTATAAACCCTGAGACATCTCAAAACATATTATATGGAGTTATAGCGCTTGTATTAGGTCAAGGATGGGCAGATGCTTCAAAAAAATAATAGATACAGACTAAAACCGCATGAAATTGTGGCATTAGAAAAAATGAGGGCAAACGAAAGGAGAAAGCTTATCATACCAGATTTGCATGCTCCATTCGTTGAGCCTGGTTTTTTTGAACATTGTCGAGACATTTATAACAAATGGAATTGTAATTCTGTACACTTTACAGGTGATCTTTTAGATAACTCATTTTCTAGTTTTCACGAGATAGCTCCTGACGGCAAAAGTGCAGGGGATGAACTTGCTTTAGCAATAGAGCAAATCAAGCCTTTTTGGGAGGAATGGAAAGAAGCGACTATTTGTATTGGTAATCATGATGCTATTATTAGCAGAAAGCTTGTGGCCTCAGGACTATCTCAAGCGTGGCTAAAGGATTTTAATGACGTTCTTGGTACTCCAGGATGGATTTGGAAAGATAAGTTCTTAGAAGACGGCGTAATGTATTTGCACGGAACAGGAAGCTCAGGAAGAAATGGAGCTATAAATAGAGCTATAAATTGGAACACTAAAATTTGTCAGGGTCATATACATACAGAAACAAGCATTATCTATCATGCAAACCAAGATAACTTATTGTGGTCTATGCAGTTAGGATCAGCGTTTAATGTTAATTCTTATGCTGCCAACTATGCAAAAAACTTTACTAAAAAACCCATAATATCAGTAGGCGTAATATTAGATAATGGGCGTTTGCCTATTTTAGAGCCAATGAATTTATAATGGATAAAGACCTTAACTGGCAGATTTACACTATTTATTTTCTACTTATCTTATTTATTTTACTATTAAGTTTATAAAAATCTTATCTAGTAAAACCCTTCTTAACACTTAAATTGTTAATAACTTTGTAAGTAACTATGTCAATAACTTTTTATTTTTATATCTTTGCTGTGTTAAAACAAATCAACAATTAAATTAAAAAAAATGAAATTAACAAACAAAGAAACAGGTATTACATTTACTTTAACACCTAAAGAAGCAGCAGACTTTTTTTATATGAAAGATAATAAAGGTCAATTTATTAACTGGAGAGAAGAATATATTATCCATAATTATGACAATGAAATAAGTCAGTTCAAATTTTATTTAATAATTACATCAATGATAGCATTGGGATACGGATGCCTTTATTTATTCTTACAATTTAACTACTAATTATGAAACTAGAATGCGATACGTTTTATTTTTACCCAAATGGTGGATATACAACATCAAGAACAAGAGACAGTCTTTTAAAGTGTAATGATAATGACATCAAAGAATATAGTCAAGCTATTAGAATCTTTGGTACTAGAAAACAAATAGACAAGGCTTTGGATAACTATTGCGATATATCAGGACTTAATCTTGACGAAGCTTATGACTTTGAAGATAAAGATAAATTAAAAGAATATGCAGAGCAGTATAAAAACAAAGCATTAATAATTAATTTAAGATAAAATGAAAAAAGAAATTTTAAAAGAAAAATACATTAAGTACGACTTAACTAAAGAAGATGTTTATAAGCATCAACACTACTTAATTATAACTAGATCAGGAATCGAGAAAATACAGGCTCTTGAAAACATTAGAATTACTTATGAGTGTATTAACTGTGAATCTGATTTTGCAGCAGTTAAAGCGACAGGAGTTAAAGACGAAATAACTATTGAAACTTTTGGCTCTGCTCTGAAGGGTGGATTTAAAGATGGTAACTGCAATAGCTGGTACGTATTAGAGATGGCAGAGAAAAGGGCTATGAGTCGTGTAGTCTTAAAACTTACTGGATTCTATGAGCTTGGTGTTTTTGGAGAAGATGAGTCAGAAGAATTTAAACGAAAATAACATAGATTGTGAAAAGGTTAGATAAAATACATTTAATAATTAGCTGTTATACTTGTGATATTATCAATTCCTTTTCACTTTCTTTTTTTAATAACTAAATAAAATAATATGGAAACAAATATGCCAAGAAACAGCATTAACACACCTTTAGAAAACAGCGAAAGAATCGAGTTTTTTAAGAGTGAAAACAAAAGAGTTAGAGAGTATAACTTGAAGTTAAAAATGGATCTTATAAAAACAAATAAAAAGTTACAAGAAATTTTAAAAATAATTAATAAATAATAAAAAATGGAAATTAAAGGAAAAATCAGTAAAATTTTACCGCTTGAAACAGGTATATCAAAAGCAGGTAAAGAATGGAAAAAGCAAGAAGTTATCTTAAAACAGTTTGATAAATTTGAGACTGACGTGTGTATTACAGCTTTTGGTGATGACTCATTAAAAAAGTTAAATGGGTTTAATGTTGGCGATACAGTAAGTGCGTCAGTAAACATTAAAAGTAATGAGTTTAATGGCAAGTATTATACTAGTGTAAATGCTTGGCAATGGAACAATAAAAATTCAGAAAGTAATGAGGGTTTTGTTACTACTGATGATGATGTAATGCCATTTTAAGATGATTAAAAAAGAAAACTTTAAAAATTTATGCAACCTTACTACAAGTCTAATGGGGTTGCGTAAAGGCTCACTTGCTTACAAAAGTAGAGAGCAGAAATATCAAATACCTAGAAGCGTTGCTAGTGTTATAGCTAGAATGGTAGATGATATACACCCTACTGTAATAGCAAAAGAGATTAAAAGAGATAGGGTATCTGTTTATCATTATGAAAAGTGCCACGAATCTAATTATAGATCATTCCCTAAATACCGAGAAATATTTAATAAGGTCTATAACGCTTATTCAAATATTAAAGGTGATAAAAAAACATTTGCAGATTTAGGTCATTTAAAGCAATATCTAAAAGATAATGGTATAACTAATAGCGATAAGCATCAAACAGTTATTAGAATCACCTCTGGTGATGTTCAAGCTGATGTTAAGGTTTCATATAGAGAATTTTACGATCAATTAGAAAAGTGTAAGTTTGCATTGACAGATTGCAACTACAACTTAGAAATAATATAATGGAAAAACCTAATTACTACGCTATCATTCCTGCTGAGGTAAGATACTCAAACTTAAAGCCTAATGCTAAACTATTGTACGGAGAGATAACAGCATTAAGTGGAAAGCTTGGATACTGCTATGCAACTAACAATTACTTTGCGGAGTTGTATGGTGTGAGTAAGAACACTATAAGCAGTTGGATTAGTGATTTAAAAAAATTAGGGTTTATAAATGTTTTAATAGAAAGAAACTCTAACAAACAGATAATAAAAAGATGTATAGGTATCACGAAAAAGATTGATACCCCTATACTGAAAAAGCTGAAAGGTAATAATACAAGTATTAATAATACAAGTAATATAAATATAACTAAGAAAAAATTTATTTCTGAGGTTATGACTTTTGATTATCCTAAAGATATGTTAGAGGACTTTATAAACTATTGGACAGAAGGAAAAAAGAAAATGAGATACCAAAAACAAAGCACATTTGAAATAAAATTAAGATTATTGCGTTGGGAAAAGAATCAAAAAAACTGGGATACAAAAAAACCAACAATGAGTAAAATTGATAGTCAATTAAGCGAATACCTAAAAGGAAAAGAATACTTATGAAACCATTAAAACAAGAAAACTTACAAGAACTTACTGATAAACTATATGATTTACTTACTAAAACTAAAATTGAGATAGGTCATAATACAGATGGCAAAACTTTAGCACAACTAAGCAAATTATTTGCTGAAGACTTAATGCAAGAAAAAAGATTTGGCAATATGACTTTTAACCAAATACAAGATGCTTTTAGATTAGGGGTTCGGTTTGGCAAAGATGAACCCTTTTTAAATATTAGAACATTTTATAAATGGGTATATGCCCATAAAAAAGTAGTAGATGATGCTTATTATGAAGTAAAAACATTAGGGAGAGCCCCTAAGACAGTACCATATTATCAAGAACCAGTAAAACTTTTGTCATGATAGGATGGGTATTAATCGTAGCAATAGTGCTGCATATAAACTATAAATTGAAAGAATGAAAACACTAACACAAAAGCAAAGAATCATTAGACATCTAAAAGACAAGGGATTTATTACATCATTAGAAGCTATGCAAGAATATGGCATAATGAGATTAACTTCTAGAGTATGCGAATTGAAAGATGAAGGCTATAAAATTAGAAGTGAATTTGTAAGCAGTAGAAATAGATATAACGAACATGTGTCGTTTAGTAAATATTCATTAATAGATTAAAATGGCTACTAAGTCAATTAGTAAATTAAAAAAAGAACTGGATAAATACTTTAGTCTTTTTATTAGACTAAGAGACGCAACTAATGAAGGCATGGTGCAATGTATTACCTCTGGACGACTTTACCATTATAAAAAAATTCATGCAGGTCATTTTATGTCTAGACGTCACATGTCAACTAGATGGTGTGAGTATAACGTTGCACCCCAGTCAGCCGCCGATAATTTATTTGGTCAAGGTGAACAATATAAGTTTGCATTAGCCTTAGAAGCTAAATATGGCGAGGGTACAGCAGAAGAGTTGCAATTAAAATCAAGACAAATATGTAAAATGTCTAGAGTTGACTATGAAGAAAAAATAAGTTATTACAAGGAGGCTGTTAAAAACTTAAAGAAAGAAAAGGGAATTGAATAAACTTTTATTTTAATTTAGCCGTATGCACACTCCAATTTATTCAAGTGAAGAACATAGAATGATAGTTGAGTCTTATATTACAATGTGCAAACAGTTTACAGAAGAGGTAGCATCGCAAGCAAGATACAAGAATTATTTAGAGGTCATTGATTTAATAGTAGAATATTCAAACGGATATGGTGAAGGGGTAAGAGAAAACAATTTTTACGATTGGATAGTAATCTTACCAATTAACATCTCAGTTGCAACAAGTGGCTTTTATGCAGGAATAGAAACAAAAACAAACTCAGCAGTTATACGAGCTTATAAGGTGGTATTAGAACAAATGCTAACCGAGACTGTAACAAGACTAGATGCTTTAGAGCCAGACAATGACTGATATTTATATTGAAATATCAAAGCTAACAGATAAGTTTAGAACTATGGCTTATCGCTTTACAAATGATGAAAACAAAGTTAACGAGGCAGTTCAAGAATTAATGCTTTATTTTTTACAACAAATGAATCCAGACACCCTTAAAGGTGTATATGAAAAAGATGGTGTTGAAGGATTGACAAGGTATGGTGCTGTTGCATTAAGAAGGTCTTTGACAAGTAAGCGTAGCAATTTTTATTATAAGTATGGCAAATACTATACGCATATAGATGAATTCACAAGTACAATAACTTATGATGTGATTGAAACTGGAGAGGTTATACCAAATAAGCATCTTTATAATTTGCCTAACGAAGATGAAGATGTGAATCACAATAAGACTTTATACAAATTAGAATTAATTGACGTAGAGCTTGACAAATTAGAATCTTGGTATGACAGAGAGTTGTTTAAGTTGTATTATTATGATGGCAATACTCTTGATTCACTTGCTGCTAAGACTGGCATAAGCAGAAATAGTATATTTACAACAATAGACAAAGTAAGAACAATATTAAAAAAAGAATTAAATGAAGATGTATAACCCAAAAACTCATGATAGCTTTATTATGCAGTTTGGAATTAAATACCCTGAGTGGAGAAATAAATGAACAAGTTTTTTGTTCCTAATGAAGTGTATGAAGATAGAATAGCAATATGTAAATCTTGCGATAAATATCTTAGCTTATTAGGGAATTGCTCCATTTGTAAATGTTTTATGAAGCTGAAGGCACGCCTCGCACCATCGGAGTGTGCAGCGAAACCTAAAAAATGGGAAAAGACAACTGAAATAGAAACACCTGAAGACTTGCCGCAAGAAATAATAGATGAAGTATTAGACATGTGGAAAGATTTAAAAACAGGAAGAGCAAAAGATCAACAAGCAAAAGCAAGAATGATAGAAACATACAATACTATACATATGACGAACTATAATACAGGCACTAATTGCGGATCATGTATCAGTACATGCTTTGATGGAATTAAAAAACTATATAAAAAATATAAAAATGACTAAAGATTATAAAAAAACCCCACAACCTCATTACTATACAGGAAATTTATATGGCTATTCAGCTAAAGATATAGTTGATGACTTTGATTTAAGTGCGTGGAAAGCTCAAGCCGTACAGTATATATTAAGAGCAGGAAACAAGGAGGGTAATCCTCCAGAGCAAGATATACAGAAAGCGATAAACGTATTGTATTTTGAGCTAGAAAAGATACACGAAGAAAGTAAAACATTAACTGGAGGGATAGCACAATGACATTATATAAATGTAAATGCGGTAATGAAGAGAATATAGGTAAGACAACCCTAGCTCTAAGAGATGGTAGATGGAGGTCTATACACGCTTTATGTGATTGCGGCTTATGGATGGAAGCAGAACCTGAAGAGGGAATGCCTAGCCTAATTAGAACAGAAGCATCATTAAGTAAAAAGAAAAGAAATAACAAACTTTGGAAAAGAGCTAAAGAAAAGCTGTTAGGAGAAAGAGGTGTCAATGAATCATTTGATTAAATGAAACTAAGAACTAAGAAACACTTAAACTATTTATTAAGTGAAGCTGTAAAGTTTTATTTTAAGAATCCTGAGCATAACAGCTTGGCAGACTTATCAGAAATGTTTAGAATTAGCAATGTGACAATAAGCAATGGAATATCTAAAGAGTTAAAGAAAAGAAAAGATAACAGCCTTGCTGGTAGATTTATGCGTCAATGAACTTTGTAATTAACAACACCCAAGATAAACAGACTCTATTTAATTACTTAAAAGAGCTTGATAGCGATTATATAGTAAAGGTTAAGAAACAAAGAAACAATAGATCAAGTATGCAAAACAATTATTACTGGGCTTGTATAGTACAGCCATTAGCATCAGAACTAGGATACTTTCCTGACGAAATGCACGATACACTAAAGATTAAGTTCTCAAGTGAATGGCAAAGCATAGAGATAAACGATAAGCAGATAGGACTACAAACAGTAAACAGTACAGCTAGAATGAACACTAAAGAGTTCGAAGTATATGCAGATCAGATACGTATATGGGCTTTAACAGAATTAGGTATAAGACTAATGCTACCAAATGAATATGATAATTAATAAATTATGGGCTATGCCCAACAAAAACACTTTTAAAATAAAACCTTTTGGGAATTTAATTGATAGATATAATTGCAGAAATTTATTTAGTTATAAAAAAGATTTTGTAAGTATTGATCCTTTCGCTAATGAAAATAAACTAGCTATTATCACAAATGACCTAGACACTCAATACAATACTGATTACAATTTAGATGCTTTAGATTTTTTAAAGAAAATGAAATCAAAATCAGTAGATTTGGTTTTATATGATCCGCCATATAGCCCTAGACAGGTTGCTGAGTGTTATAAAAAGCTAGGTAAAACTGTTAATATGGAAACTACTCAATCTAGCTTTTGGGGAAATATGAAAAAAGAAATCACAAGAATAACAAAAAAAGGCAGCAAGGTTATTAGTTTTGGTTGGAATAGCAATGGCATAGGAAAAGAAAATGGTTTTGAACAAATAGAATTATTATTAGTAGCACATGGAGGCAATCATAATGACACTATTTGTGTAGTTGAAAACAAATTCAAGTGATTTCTATTATATAATGAAACTTGATTAATCAAATTATTTCAAAATGAGTACACACGGAGGCAAACGAGAAGGAGCAGGTAGAAAGGCAAAAGCAGAAGAACAAAAGCTAATAGAGAATCTAACACCAATGAACGCAATGGCATTAGAATCATTACAAAAAGGATTAGAGAAAAAAGAACAATGGGCAGTTAAGTTATTCTTTGAATACTTCTATGGCAGACCTCAGCAAAGAGTAGATGTTACTACAAACGAAGAAAGTCTGAATATGCCTTTAATAAACTTTGTAAAAACTGAATCTTAGCGAGAAATACAATCCACTATTTACATCTGACTGTCGTTATTATATAATAACAGGTGGTAGGGGTTCTGGTAAGTCTTTTGCTGTTACAGTCTTTTTAACGCTACTCACAATGACAAGAAACATTAGAGTATTGTTTACAAGATACACAATGGTATCAGCACACCTATCAATCATTCCTGAGTTCTTAGAAAAAATAACACTATTAGGATATGATAGTATATTTAGCGTAAATAAAGCTGAGGTTGTTAATTTAAAGAACAAGTCAGACATTCTATTTAGAGGCATCAAGACATCAGCAGGAAATCAAACAGCAAGTTTAAAATCATTGACAGGCGTATCTAACTGGGTACTTGATGAGGCAGAAGAACTAATTGACGAAGATATATTTGACACAATTGATTTAAGTATTAGAGAGAAGGAAATACAGAACAGAATCATTCTTATATTAAACCCTGTCACTAAAGAACATTGGATATACAAAAGATTCTTTGAGGACAAAGGCGTAGAAGCTGGTTTTAATGGCGTTAGAGACAATGTATGCTATATCCATAGTACATACCTAGACAATGAAGATAATCTCTCAGAGAGCTTCCTAGAGCGTATAGAGACTATAAAGCATAACAACTTTAAAAAGTATCAGCATAAAATAATGGGTGGTTGGTTAGAGCGTGCAGAAGGAGTTGTATTTGATAATTGGAGTATAGGCGAATTTAATCCTGATGGATTACAAACGTCATGCGGTATGGACTTCGGCTTTAGTGTTGATCCTGATAGTTTAACAGAAGTAGCTATTGATAAAAAGAAACAAAAGATATATTTAAAAGAACATATATACAAGAATGGATTAAAGTCACAAGACTTAGCACAGTTAATATTAGAAAAGGTAGAGCAAAAGTTGATTATCGCTGATTCCGCAGAACCTAGACTAATAGCAGACTTAAAGCATTTAGGAGTAAACATAAAGCCTGTCAAAAAGGGAACTATTGAAAGCGGTATAACAAGAATGCAAGATTTTCATTTGGTCATAACACCTGAGTCGACTAATATAGCTAAAGAGCTAAACAATTACGCATTTCAAGATAAGGGATCAAAGTTATACATAGATAATTGGAATCATGCGATTGATGGAATCAGATATAATGTTATATATCATTTAGACAATCCCAATGCAGGTAAATATTTTGTGCAATAAAAAAAGGGCAGTAAGTTAAAAACCTACCACCCTTTAAAAGTAAAAATGAAACAAACAGCGACAAAGATACACTATTAAACTAAATAACAACAATTTCTATTATATAATATATGAAGGTTAACATAAAGAAGAAGGGCAAGAAGAAGGAGTATAAATTAATTAGCAGTTGGACAGAGGTTTCGCTAGATGAATGGTTAAAGCTAATTGATTTTCAAAAGGGTACAAAGAGTGAAGAGGCAAGAGAGACAATAGCAGCATTATCTGATATTCCAAAAAATATCATTGACCAATTGGAATTAAAAGATGTTGCGGCTTTAATGGGGAGGGTTGCTGAGATGCAAGAGAAACAAGATAGTTCTTTAAAAAAGATAATTGAAGTAGGGGGTAAGCGATACGGCTTTCATCCAAACTTAGATGATATAACGCTAGGGGAGTATGCAGACATAGAGACATTTATCAAAAATGATATTGATAAAAACCTTCCTGAATTAATGGCTATCTTGTACAGACCCATAGTAGAAGAAAAGAATGATATTTATATTATTGAAGCCTATGATGGCAATATAAGTATAAGGGCGGAGGAAATGAGAAAGATGTCGGCAGGGCAAGTGCAAAGTGCACTGGTTTTTTTTTACAATTTAGGCAACGAATTGTTGAAGACTTTGCCATCATATTTAATGGAACGTCTGAAGGAAATCAAGAAGCAATTGCCTCAGAATCCTTCGCAGAAAAATGGAGTTGGTTTGGGGTCTTCTATCGTTTGACAAATGGTGAAATTGTAAACTTAGATGCAATAACTAAGTTAAATTTATTAGAAGCACTAACATGGTTAAGTTATGAAACAGATTTAGAATCACAAAATAGAGTAAAACATGCCAGTAAGCAATAAGACATATAATAACGTAATAAACACATTGTGTAGATTAGGAGAATATCACAATCAAATATCTACTGTTTCTGTTGGTGATATATTTGACATCAATTTAGAGAAGATGGAAAAGTTACCATTATTACACATAAACCCTACCAATGTATCAACAGGAGATTCTGAGCTGATATATAACTTTCAATTGTTTATTTGTGACTTAGTAAGCGAGAAAGACGATTGGCAAGTAAAACAAAACGAGTTGCTTACGAAACTAATTGACGCAAAAAACAACGAGCAGCAAGTATGGAATCAAACATTAGAAATATGCACTGACTTTATAGGAATGCTTAGACATAGCTCAAGACAATCGCTAGAGGGTGTTAATGATATTAACTTCCCTTTATATTTTACGCAAGATCAATTTACTATCGAGCCATTTCAAGAAAGGTTTGATAATTTATTATGTGGGTGGACATTTACAATAGGTATAAAAGTAATGAATGACTTTAGTACATGCAACATCCCAGTTAACACTAATGGAGCAGGATACTAATGATAGAGTTCTTAAAAAAATTAAATACGATAAAGATTGGTAAAGTAGAGATAAAGATAATACCACCAACAATAAAAATAAGATTATGAGTTACGAAGACTTGTTAGAAAAATTAGAAGCAGTAAGCATTAAGTTAGAATCTTATAATGACTATCCTGAAGCGGCTAGTAACAACGCAAAGAAAGCTAGAAAGTGGAAAGAAGAAAACGGTAGTGATTGCGGAACACGTGTAGGATGGACAAGAAGCTCACAGCTAGCAAATAAAGAAAAGATAAGTAGAGACACAATAGCACGTATGGCATCATTTAAAAGACATCAGCAACATAAGGACGTTCCGTATTCAGAAGGGTGTGGAGGTCTTATGTGGGATGCTTGGGGTGGTTCTAGTGGAATCAATTGGGCAATTAATAAATTAAAACAAATAGATAAAAAATAAAATTATGGCAGATTTAGTAGTAACAATATCCGAGAGTGTAACCATAAATGGTTCATTAAGAGGATCATCAAACACATTAACAGTAGCAGATGTCACAAGTGCCTTTGAAAGAGTTGTGACTTGTCCTCATTCGAATGTAACCACAATAGCAACTTTCAATAGTAATGTCTACGGAAGTGCAGGGGCGATAGACTTAGAAAACACTAAGTATATTAGAGTAACAAATACAAGTGCAACAGCAGTTATGGATTTGGCAATTGTAACAGAGAACACTAACTATCAAGTAGTTATGATAGCAGGAGCTTCTCATGTTTTGTGTCAAGCAGATACAGCAGCAATAGCTGAAGCAGATACCACTCCTAATTTTCCTACATTAGAAGATATAACAAGCATACAAGTAAAGCCAAGAGGTACTGATGATGCAAATGTAGAAATATTTGTAGCTGTTCTGTAAATGAAAACTGATAATCTAGAAAGGTATCTTAATAGTTTCGCACAACAAGTTGTAAGCGATTCTAAAAAACTTTTGCAAAGTAAAAAGGGCAGCACATCTTTAGGTAAGTCGATAAGAGCTAAAGTCACAACTGATCCTAATGGTTATAGTGTAAAATTTTATATGGCAGACTATGGTACTTTTGTAGATAAAGGGGTTTCAGGAAATAAGAATCCAATATCTTATTCTGATGGAACTAAAATAAAATCAAGTCCTTACAAATATACAACTAAAGGTCCACCTATTGATATACTTTCTAAATGGATAAAAAAGAAAGGCATAAAGCCTAAAGGCTTAGGGAAGGGCAGAGATAAAAAGACAGGTCAATTTTTGTCAGGCTTTGCTTATTTGATAAGTAGA
>Ga0181393_1000496_pt1 | contig 14816 bp, 15 predicted proteins | sample 16SPOviralmetaG_FD_130122 | JGI IMG/M metagenome (GOLD analysis project Ga0181393, IMG submission 130122) | Marine viral communities from the oligotrophic San Pedro Time Series (SPOT) site, San Pedro Channel, CA, USA - 16 SPOT_SRF_2010-10-21 | ecosystem: Environmental > Aquatic > Marine > Strait...
CAGTTGAAGAACAATTTAAAAAATCATCAAATATTGTTCAAAATAGAAAACTACAATTTGAAAATTTTAGATTGCTTTTGGGTCCTATAAATTTACTTTTGGCTTCTTCGCCTGAACAGCCAATAAATTGCTCTCTTGGAGACATACCTGTTAGTCATGACTTCTTTTTCTCTTTCTTGGATTCAAAGATAAATTCTAGAAATTTATCAAATTATCCTTTTTCAAGATTTGTAAAAGAATTAATTAAAGATCTTCTAGGATCATTTTTAAATTCAAGAAAATGCCCAAGTTCTCAAAAATACAAAAAAGTAAAACTTAATAGCACCGTAATATCTGCTTATGATGTTTTATCGCCGCCAAGTGGCTCAAAAGATGATTTAACATCTCATATAATTAAAAACGGTATGGAACACAATTATTTTGATCAAGCAAAAGTTACAGATAAATATCCAATACTAGCAGTGTCAGGTCCCAAGGGTGATCCTGCTTCACAATTGGATGTATCAAAAATGAAAAATTACTATGTATTTTTTGCCGGTTCTCAACACCCTGCCGGTGAGTTCACTGGCAACAGGGCAGTTGATGAAGCCAGGGGTTTATTTCACTATACATTGGGAGAAAATCAAGGAATAGTAAAAAGCATCACACTTCAGAAAACAGATGCTCCTTATTTAAAGGAAGCTCGATATGAGCTTGAAGGATATGATGGACTAACGCAACTTCGCGAAGTATATAACGTGAATATACAAACATTTTTCAACCCTCAAACAATACCCGGATCTTATATTTTCGTAGAACCAAAAGGCTTTGATCCAACAGTCGAGATTGACGAAGACTTAACAAAATATGGTATTGGTGGTTATTTAATGGTTATAAAAGCAAACAATTCTATTAAGCCTGGAGACGGTTCTACAGAAATTATAGCTCAGTGGGTTGCAAGTGCTGATGGTCAATATGTTAGAACCAAATTGCTCTCAAAGAGGAAGGAACAAGGCGAAGAAGCCCCTAGCAAATGCTCTGTGTTTACTAGTAGTGGAACTAGGCCAAATAATACCACCGCTGCGCCAGTCCCCGCACCAGTTCCTTCGACCGCTGGTGCTCCTGGCAGCGCTACTGCTGCTCCAACTGGCTCACCGAGCCCGTCCGCAACACCTACGCCGACACCGTAAGGATAACAATATGTCTTTTTTTTATAAACAATCAAATAACGAAAGTACAAAAAATTTATACAACAAAACAATCATATATAAAGATGTTCTTTTGCAGCTTTCTGAGCAATATTCCTGTTTAGTTGATTTTAATTTTGCTGAAAAATTAATGTATGGAAAAGTAAATAGAAATTTTGTATCAATGCAGGCTCGCGACTCATTAACAGTGTTTAAACGTATAGCAAATATTGATGAAGGTAGTTTGAATTTAAAAGTTATGGGTTTTGTACATGATGCCTTTTTCGACCTAAGTAGACAATTTAAAAAATCAACTCAAATAAGAAGCATCAGATTGGGGGATCCGTACTTGTCAAATCTGAAGGCTTATGATGCTTATCAAAAACACGATGTGGCATATTCTAGATATATATCTCAATTAATTGAAGGCATGAAATTGTTTAGAGATAATCAAAATTTTGAAATTTTTAATTTTGATACATTTATAGATTTTGTAAACAATTTTTGTAAAAATTCTGTATCACATTATCCACTAACCAAAACAGGCTTTATGAAAAGCAAATTTAATCCCATGTTGACAAACGGGATAACGATAGAAATCGCAGATTTATCTTATACAAATGACGAAGAAAAAATCAATCAATTTGTAAATTCACCAAATTTTGAATATTATTTAAATGCTTGTAATTCATTTGGCTTTATGGTAGATATATTGGCTCCTTGGAGAATTGTAGCAGATTTGGATTCCGAAGCAATGCAGGCTTATGCTTCAGAATATGGCTATGACTCTACTGACGAAGTTTTAACTTTTGCTTTTACACAAACTGATTATAACTACTATCAAACATTTAAGCAACAATTATTTACATTGTATAATTCTTTATCTACGGCAACCATGGGTTTTGATGAGTGTTCTAGTAAAGTAAAAATTATTAATCCTAAATTATATACATTAGAAAAAATTACTAATTTATATAATGAAGATTATTTTATTAAATTATATTGCAGATTAAGATTCTTAGAAGAAGAAACAAAACACAGTGCAGCCACTCAAGAACAGATCATAACTGATGTGGTAAGTTTGTCAAGAACAAAAAATCTAAGAGAAGCAATTCGTCGATTTGAAATTTTTATCTCGCAACCGTTTGACTACAGAGGATCCTTGAGCTATATTACTAGGGTACAGAAACTTCGTGAGGATATATGATTTTTCAGACACTTGATGACAAGTCAGAGTGTGTTGGGGTTTACGTCGATGGGAAATTACATTTTGATGATATACCCGACTCACTTTCTAAAACTTGGAAGTATACGGGCTCTGTTCAAGATGACAACATTGAATATGGTTGGCTATACACCGGCGGCAAAAACCTTCAGGAAGCATGCCCTGACGATTTAAAAGAAGAACTATCAGAGGTCCAAAAAACTTTCAAAGCATATTTAAAATCATTTCAGATAGCTAGAATCAATCTGAGAGATAACTGTTTTTTTGATCTCGTGCCATCCGACTTTCTGTTAGAATTTTGTGAAATCCGTAATAAGATCACCCAGCACGTATTTGAGACCTATTCTCGACCTAAAAATTATGAGCACCTTGATCGGGCTTATAAGTTGATCCACAAAATCCGTTATCAAAAAATGAACATCAATGTTGACGGATGCCGTGGCTTGATGACAACTACAGGCGACAGAAAAGACATTCAGGGCATTGTAAAAAATAAGTCACACTATGTTGACTACAATCTTTTTGGAACTGTCACAGGTCGTCTGACGACCCGCAAAGATAGCAATCCAATCCTTACAATGAAGTCTAAGCTTCGCTCTCTAGTCAAGCCCACAAATGACTGGTTTTTGTCCCTTGATTACAATGGAGCAGAGATTCGCACCTTCTTGGCACTTTCAGGTCATGAGCAGCCCGAAGAGGATATCCATCTTTGGAATATGACCCATCTATATGGGGGCTCGCCCATTGACCGAGAAGAAGCAAAGGTCAGGTTTTTCTCCTCTTTCTACAATCATGATGATGATTCACTGGATGATTCAGTCTATAGCAGAAAACTTGTCTTGGACAAACACTACAATGGTAAAACTGTGGATACCCCCCTCGGGAGAAGCATTAAAGTTGATTCTCGTAAGGCTTTCAATTACATTATTCAGAGCACAACAGCCGATCTTACAATTGATCGTGCTGTAGCCCTTGATCACTTCCTTGAGAACACTGAATCTAAAGTCGCTTTCATAGTCCATGATGAAATCGTGCTTGACATACATGAGGATGATAGATATCTTATCCCAGAGTTGAAGGAGGTGTTCCAGAACAACAAACTTGGTTCGTTTAGAGCAAATGTTAAGGCAGGAAAGAATTACGGTGAGTTGAAGGAGTTGAAGTTATGATATCGCTGATAGGAATAGGCGATGCTGGATGCAATGTTGTGTCTTTGTTCCAAGATCACAAAGAATATAATTGTTTTTTGTTCTCGGAGGGAGGAGACAATACAAAATACACCAGATGTTTGCCAAAAGTAAAAAAAGTAGAAGATTGTGAGGAACAGGCACCCAAACTTTCATCTTATAAGACACTTTTGGCTATACAAGACAGAGTTCAGGTGTTTGTTTGCGGCTCATCTTTCTCTGCAAACTACACACTTGCAATTTTACAACAGATAAGGGATAAAGAGATAGAAATTTTTTATATTAAACCCGATGTAGACCTTCTCATAGGTGAACTTAAACTACAAGAGAGGGCAATCTTTGGTATACTACAGCAGTATGCAAGGTCTGGGCTGTTCAAGAGCTTCACAATCTTGTCAAACCCAGCAATCGAGAAGACAATAGGAGAGATTCCAATAAAAAAGTATTTTCAAACTCTCAACAAGAGCATATATTATGCTGTTCATTACTTGAATGTTTTTGATCATACCGAGCCACTTGTTGGCAACCTTTCCAAGCCCTCGGAAGTCCAGAAAATACGCTCAATAGGCATAATCTCAGTTGATAAATTAACTGAGAGTTGGTACTATAAATTAGAGGAAGATCGTGATGTAGCATACTATTTATGTATAGCAACTAATCGCTTGGAGACGGATGGAAAACTTCATTCCCGAGTGGTTGAGAGCTTGAAAAAGAAGCCCAGAAACGCTTTCAAAAATGTGACTTATGCTATCTATGAGTCGCCTTACGAAACAGACTTCGGTTTCTGTGTAGCTCACACAAATTTCATCCAAGGACAAATTATACTTGACAGCACAGGCTGATCACGTTACATTAAAGATGAGCAAGGGGAAGCTCACAAACATGCCCTAAAAAATACTCTTGACAGGCTATGATCAGAGTGTTACATTAAGATGGTAAGGAACGCTTACTATACTATACCCAACAACAAGGAGACTATTATGGGAATCAACATGGAACTGATGCGGAAGAAGCTTGCCGCACTCCGAGGAGAAGGACGCGGAGATAAGACAAGTGTCTGGTTTAAGCCAGATGAGGGAGATACCGATGTGCGTATCGTCCCTGCCCCGGATGGAGATCCACTCAAGGAGATTTTCTTCCACTATAACATTGAAGGTCACAAGGGCGGCGTTATGTGTCCAAAGCGTAACTTTGGTGAAGCTTGTCCAATCTGTGACTTTGCATCACAGCTATGGCGCGACGGAACCGACAACAATGATGAGGAAACCAAGAAGCTTGCTAAGAGCCTATTCGTTCGCACTCGTTACTTCTCGCCCGTAGTTGTTCGCGGTCTTGAGTCCGAGGGCGTTAAGGTCTACGGCTATGGCAAGACTGCTTACGAGCTTCTGCTTGGATACATTCTCGACCCTGAGTATGGTGATATTACTGACCCAACGGGCGGCACTGATATTACGATTACTTACACCAAGCCAACTCGCCCCGGCGCATATCCACAGACTAACATGAAGATGCGTCGTAACACCAGTCCTCTTCTTGAGGATAAGGATGCAATCCCCGGCTTGCTTCAGAACATGCCGGATATCGATTCGCTGTTCACTCGTTATTCCTCTGAGGAGGTTGGTGCAATCCTTGACTCTACGCTCTCAGGTGATAATTCTGCTGAGTCGCGGTCACGCGAGACCACCCAGTATAACAACACCCAGAAGTCAAGTGTTGACAAAGCATTTGACGAACTGATGGCTGGATAAAGAGGTAAATATGTCTAGACAAATACAATTAAGTCACCTTCTTGCAACCCTGGATGACTTGGGAATTTCATCAGATGTGAGTGGAGAACTAATGGTTCAATTTTCTGACACTGACTGGGCAAATATGACATTTGGTACGCTTTCTCAGAAGAGCAAGTCAGAGCAGACAATAGTAAGCCACTGGAAGAAGGTTGCTAACCTTTTTGGCGGCATTAGTGACCAGAGTATACGAAAAGGATTGATTCCGGGTATAGAAATGGCTGGTAATGGAATGTGTACCATTGATACAAACGCAAAATGGATTCATGATTTTGATGTTTCAAAATCTGATCTCAAGAACGGCATTGAGAATTTTATCAAGACCAACCGTGCACAAGAAATACTTGGCTTATCTGGCAAGACTTATGGATTTCATAATAACAGAGCATTTGCTTCAAAACACATGAAAATTGGTAGAACTGTTGTTCTTCATAAAGATACTGTCAAAAAAGAAGCTCAACTTAGAACTCCTAGACTTGTACAGCGTGCTTGATTTTTATTTTAACCCCCACCCCTAAAAAGGTGGGGGTTTTTGGTTGCACTTTTGCTTTTGGTGTGTTATAATTACTACTGAGCTTCGGCTCAAAAATTAAATAAAAATAAAGAAAAGAAAATTAAATTAAGGAGAAATATATGGCTAAAGCAAAGGCTAAGGCTGGACGTGTATCTATGTCTGACCTTAGAGCGATGATAAATAAAAAGGCAGGTCGCAATGTCGCTCACGACCTACGAGAAGACAACCCAACAGAGGTCAAGGAGTGGATCCCAACAGGATCACGCTGGCTTGATTCTATTATCTGCAAGGGCAAGTATGCAGGTATTCCAGTTGGTAAGGTAACAGAACTTGCAGGACTTGAAGCAACAGGTAAGTCCTTTCTTGCTGCGCAGGTAGCAGCAAACGCACAGAAGATGGGAATCAACGTATTCTATTTTGATTCAGAGTCTGCAATTGACCCAACTTTCTTAGAAAAGGCAGGCTGCGATCTTGGATCAATGGCGTATATCCAGGCACAGTCTGTTGAATTTGTGCTTGAGACGATAGAAGATGTTCTTGGTGCAACTGATGATAAGGTGCTTTTTATCTGGGACTCTCTCGCATTCACACCATCTATCTCAGATGTTGAAGGCGATTTCAACCCACAATCTTCAGTCGCAACAAAGGCACGTATTCTTGCTAAGGGTATGTCTAAACTAATCGTGCCTCTAGCAGACAAGCGTGCAACATTCCTTGTTCTCAATCAGTTGAAGACCAACATTCCACAGGGACCGGCGGCTCGCCAGATTGCTATGACAACTCCTTACATCACTCCCGGTGGTAAGGCGATGCATTACTCTTACTCTCTTCGTGTCTGGCTTACAGGTCGCAAGAGTAAGGCAGCATACGTCAATGATGAAAATGGTTTCCGTATTGGATCCGAGGTCAAGGTAAAGTTAGAAAAGTCTCGCTTTGGTACACAGGGTAGAACTTGTACTTTCCGAATCCTCTGGGGAACTGAAAATATTGGGGTGCAGGATGAAGCATCTTGGTTCGAGGCTCTTAAGAATTTTATGACCGTCGCTGGATCTTGGTACACTCTCGAACATAAGGGTTACACTAAGAGATTCCAGCCCAGTAAGTGGGTTAGTCTTCTAGAGAAGGATGAAGAGTTCCGCCAGCACGTCGTGGACTTTATGGATGAAGTGGTCGTCCAGAAGTTTGACAAGCGCGAAGGCGAGGCATCTGATTTCTACGAAGTAGATAAAGCCTCTTGACAGCGAGCCTCCACCCCGTTATATTAGGGGTGGAGGTATTGCATGAAGCGTGTGCTAGTTATCGACGCCCTCAACATGTTCTTGAGGGCGTTTATCGTTGATCCGAGCCTGTCCAATCACGGACAGCCTATCGGTGGAATCAAGGGATCGATGAAGATCCTACAAAAGTTGGTGAGAATCACCAAGCCAAACGAGATTGTGATCTGTTGGGACGGACCAAATGGTTCTCAAAAGCGCAAGACTCTTGATTCTAACTATAAAGAAGGTCGCAAGCCTTTGCGCCTTAATCGTGCTGTTCATAATCTAACCGAGAATGAGGAACTACAGAATAAGCTGTGGCAGCAGATGAGAACAATTGAATATCTAAATCAGATGCCAGTCATTCAGCTTATCCTTGAGAGAGTTGAAGCAGACGATATTATCTCATACGTTTGTAATTCCCGGCACTACCAAGGGTGGCAAAAGGTCATTGTCTCAAACGACAAAGATTTTCTGCAGCTTTGCGATGAGGAGACGGTAGTATATCGACCAACTACAGATAAGATTGAAACCAAAAAGACTGTGATTGAATCTATGGGAGTTCACCCTACGAACATGGCACTTGCTCGTGCGATGGATGGTGACGCTAGTGACAATCTTCCGGGTGTCAGTCGCGTTGGCATGAAGACTATTGCCAGCAAGCTGCCTTTTATGAAGGAAGAACGCACGATTACCATTGATGAGTTGATGGAATACTGCGAGAACATAGACTCAAAACTGAAGGTTTATAAAAACATTGTAGAATCAAGAGATCTTGTTCAACACAACTATAATATGATGCAGTTGTATTCTCCGCTAATCTCAGTGCAAGGCAAACAGACTATTGATTATTCACTTGACAATTTTGAGTGTGACTTCAATAAGACTGAATTGTTGAAGCTGATGATGGACGATGGTTTTGGTGAATTAAATTGGGAAGAGCTAAAAACATTCTTGAATAAGATTTCAAGGGAATGTAATGAAAGGTGACACTATTTATTACCGAGGTGTAGTAAATGGAAGACCTTTACGAAATTGATGAAGACGCTCTTGAAGAGATGGCGTTAGATGAGAAAAGAAAGAAGCGTAAGAAGAAAAAGAAGAAGAAAGCAAAGCGTGATGCTTGCTACCACAAGGTGCGCGCTCGTTATGACGTGTGGCCTTCTGCTTATGCCAGTGGGGCTCTCGTTAAGTGCCGCAAAGTTGGTGCTGCCAACTGGGGCAATAAGTCCAAAAAGAAAGAAAGCATAGAGTTTGACGATCAACTACTACAAATAATTCAAGAGGAATACAAAGCCGTACTTGACGAAAAAAAAAAGAAACGCAAGAAGGCGGGAACTGAATCAAGCAAAGAATCAAGCCTAAGAGACTGGTTTGGTCGTAAAGGCGCGAAAGGTAAGAAGAAGGGCTGGGTTGATTGTAACTCACCCGATGGGAAAGGTGGCTACAAGTCTTGTGGTCGCTCTTCTGGAGAAAAGAGAAAGAAATACCCGGCGTGCCGCCCGACTCCCGGCGCATGTAAAGAAAGAGGTAAGGGTAAGTCTTGGGGTAAAAAAGCAAAAAGGAAATCTAAGAAGTAATGGAACTCACAGAATCATATGTCAGACAAGTAATCAAAGAAGAGTATCAGGCTGTTCTTGACGAAAAGAAAAAGAAGAAGAAGTCCGCCAAGGACAAGATGAAGTGTAACTCCCCCCGCCGAATCCGTAAGGGTGAAGCAGGTCACGGCAAAAAGAAGTTTGTTGTTAAGGCTTGTGATGGTGGAACTGAAAAGATTATCCGTTATGGAGACGCTGGGTTGAAGATTAAACGTAAGCAGAAAGGACGCAGAAAGAATTTCCGCGCCCGTCACAATTGCGATAATCCCGGATCTAAATTGAAAGCCCGCTACTGGTCTTGCAAGAACTGGTAGAAAAAGTTAGGCAGCGTCAAGAGCAAAAAAAACTTCTAACTCGCCTTGACTTTTAAGCTAGGTATGTTATATTTATAAGTGCGAGACCTAGGAGCATTATGCTTGCACACAAAGCAGACTTTGGAAGGTATGGAAAGTCCTTCCAAGAGGGGTTGGTTCAACTCATTTTTGAGGACCGACCCTTCGCAGATCAGATAACTGAAGTTCTAGACGTTGAGTTTCTAGAGCTTGAATATCTTCGTGCGTTTGTTGCGAAGATCGTAGAATACAGAGTGAAGTATGGAAAGCATCCATCTACAAATGCGATGATTTCTATTTTGCGGACAGAACTTGACCGCGAGAGTGAAGTAACACAACAGCAGGTTCGTGATTACTTTGCGAGAGTTCACACTAATGAGATTACAGATGATATAGATTATATCAAGGAAACTTCTCTTGACTTCTGCCGTAAGCAGAAGCTAAAAGAAGCTATGATGAAGTCTGTTAACTTACTACAGACTTGTTCTTTTGATGAGATATCAAAGGTAATCAACGATGCCCTAAAGCTGGGCTCTGAGAATAACTTCGGACACGATTTCATCGCGGACTTTGAGGAAAGATATAAGCCTAAGTTCAGGCTCCCAGTAACAACAGGATGGACTGAAATTGATACAATTACAAGTGGCGGACTTGGTAGAAACGAGCTTGGCGTCGTCATTGCTCCTACTGGGGCAGGTAAGTCTATGGCTCTTGTTCACCTTGGATCTCAAGCTATCAAAGAGGGCAAGACTGTTGTTCATTACACTCTGGAATTGCAAGATACGGTTGTTGCTTGTCGCTATGATTCTTGTATCACAAAGTATCCTCTGTCAGACCTTACAAACTTCAAGGACGAGATCTTTGAAGAGATTAAGAATCTTGACGGGACACTAATCGTCAAAGAATACCCAACCAAGTCAGCGTCCACGAACACAATCAAGGCACACCTTGCCCGTCTAGTAAAGAGGGGCATACAGCCCGGTCTAATCATCGTAGACTACGCAGATTTGTTGAGACCCGTCGTAGTTCGGAAAGAAAAAAGAACGGAACTGGAGTCAATCTACGAGGAACTGAGAGGTCTCTCTAACGAGATGAATTGTCCTGTCTGGACAGCATCTCAGACCAACCGCTCTGGACTCAATGCAGAGGTTGTGACCATGGAGCAGATTTCTGAAGCATTCAACAAGTGTTTTGTCGCTGACTTCATTTGCACTCTATCTCGTACTATCGAAGACAAACAGAATAACAGAGCCAAAATGTTTATTGCCAAGAATCGTAACGGACCTGATGGTATTGTTTATGATCTCTTTATGGATACATCTAATGTATGCATCAAAATGTTGCCAAAGCCAATCGTTCCTTCCGGCGCGGCAGCACAAATAGCCTCCAATCCGGTTGCTATTGACGCGAAGGGACAAAAAGAAATATTGAAAAACAAGTATGACAAGTTCAGAAAGCTAAGGAGCAAAAGCAAATGAGAACACACATTCGTAGATTTAAGTTATCAGATACATTTATTGACCAATACAGGGATCGTGAAGTCCCATGGGGACCTCTTGGTTATGTCACTTTTAAGCGGACCTATGCCCGCAGATTGAGTGAATTTGAAGAAGGTGCTACTGGCACAGAAGAGTGGTATCAGACCTGCCGCCGTGTTATTGAGGGTATGTTTGAAATGCAGAAGCAGCACGTCTACAAGCTCGGTCTTGAGTGGAGCGATCAAAAGTCTCAGAAGACTGCGAAGGATGCTTACGAGCGTCTATTCACTCTGAAGTGGACTCCACCCGGTCGCGGACTCTGGATGATGGGTACAAAGTTTGTCAATGAGCGTACCGCTGCAGGTCTATTCAACTGCGCTTTTCGTTCCACACGAGAGGTTAACACCAAAGGTGGATATCTTTTCTCTTGGATGATGGATGCCCTCATGCTAGGAATTGGTGTTGGGTTCGACACTCTAGGAGCAGGGACTTTGACGGTGCAACAGCCAGAATTCACAAATGAAAATTTTGTGATTCCTGATTCTCGTGAAGGTTGGGTTGAGTCAGTTCAAATATTGTTGAATGGATTCTTTTATGGTGCCAAGGTTCCTAATTTTGATTACTCAGGAATTCGTCCTTATGGTGCCCCCATCCATGGTTTTGGCGGAACCTCCAGCGGAGCAGGACCTCTAACAGAATTACATGAAAGTCTAAGAGAATTGTACACTGCTCGCATTGGGCAGCCAATTACCTCTGTTGACATTGTGGATACAGAAAACCTAATTGGACGCTGCGTCGTCGCTGGTAATGTTCGTCGATCAGCAGCTTTGGCACTTGGTAATCACGAGGATTTTGAATATCTTCAGATGAAGAATGATTCAGAGAAGCTTGCTCACCATCGCTGGGGTTCTAACAATTCTTTCCACGCTATTGTAGGTCAGGATTACACTTGGCACGCAGAGCAGTCACAGAAGAATGGCGAGCCGGGCTATATCTGGCTAGACAATGCCAGAACTCGTGGTCGCTTTGCCGATCCTCCTCGTGATGACGACAAGAATGTTATGGGTTTCAACCCTTGCGTTGAGCAGCAGCTAGAAGATGCTGAGCTTTGCTGCCTTGTTGAGACTTTCCCAGCGAAGCATGAAACTTACGAGGATTACCTCGCAACACTCAAGATTGCCTATCTTTACGGCAAGACGGTCACTCTAGCCAACACGCATTGGGCGGAGACCAACGCAAAGATGCTAAAGAATCGTCGCATCGGACTTTCACAATCTGGAGTTGTTCAGGCTTTCAATAAGTTTGGTCGCCGTCAGGTATTAAATTGGTGCGATGACGCCTATGGCTATGTCCGTGAACTTGACAAGCAATACTCAGATTGGCTTTGTATCCCACAATCTGTTCGCATGACTAGTATCAAGCCCTCTGGTACGGTATCTTTGCTGAATGGCTCAACACCCGGCATCCATTATCCAGAAGATGAATATTATATTCGTCGTATTCGCTTCGCTGCCGATAGCGATATGCTAGCAGCACTGCGAGATGCTGGCTACAAGATTGAGAAAGATCACTATTCTCCAAACACCATGTGTGTTGAATTCCCTGTTCGTGAGCAACATTTTCAGAAGGGAAAGAGAGAAGCTACCATGTGGGAGCAGCTTGAGATTGCAGCACAATACCAACACTACTGGGCTGACAACTCTGTTTCTATCACAGTCACCTTCAAGCCAGAAGAGGCAGCAGACATCAAGACCGCTCTTGAAATGTATGAAACTAGATTGAAGGCTGTATCCTTCCTTCGCTACGAAGAGACTGGATATGTCCAAGCACCATACGAGCCTATTACGAAAGAGCAGTATGAAGAAATGTCAAAGAACATAAACCCTGTTCAGCGCTTTTCCACTGAGGAAGGTGGCGCAGGAACTAAGTTCTGTGATTCAGATCATTGTGAATTCTAGGAGGAAAGATGAACTTTAATCACTTATTTGAAGAAAAGGAACTGCGACTTGCCAACAAAAATGGCAAGTGCGCCAGTTGTCATTGGTTGCCAGCGTCTGAAGGACAGGCAAGCGCAGCTAATAATATAGCAGTTCAGATGTATTGCAAGAATTGTAATAGTAGGACCACTATATTTATGCACGTAGAAATTTACAAGACACACGACAAAGTTATAACTCAGGAGGTAAATCGTGTTAAGACCAGTTAATAGACACATTTTAGTCAATTACTCCCCACCACAGGAGAAGTCAGATTCAGGCATTTTGTTACCAGACGATTATAAAGCACCAGAACAAAATCATGTTGTAGTTGAGGTCTCTGGTGTTGCAGAAGATGTCTCTTTCCGATGCGAAAAAGGCGATAAAATTGTGATAGATAAGAAAATGTTGGAAGAATTAAGCGTAGAACATTCTACTTATTACACGATTTTAGAGAACTATGTAATAGGAGTAATTGAATAAATGGATAAAGACTTTTATAACCAGTCATCAGCAAACAATCTTGGTTGGGATCCAACTTGGTTTGGAGAAAAGTATTTTGATGATAAACTTGTAAGAGCCATCAAGCGATTTCAGAAGAGCTATGGACTTACGGCAGATGGGCTATGTGGTCCATCTACCTTCCGTCGTCTTTGGGTCGAAAGGCAAGAGAACATCGATGATCACAAGCCTGAAGACCCCATTTATTCAAATTATATTGTTTACAATGGAGAGTTTACCCCTATCAAATGGGATAAACTTATCCTATGGTCAGAGCGCGGCGGTCTCGCTGCCCGCTCAGGCACCTATTATGACTATACAGGCAGACCAAAGCGCGATGTTAAATTATTCGTTAACCATTGGGACGTTTGTTTATCTTCAACGCAATGCCAGAGAGTCTTGGACAAACGTGGTATATCTGTTCACTTCCTTATTGACAACGACGGCACAATCTACCAGACACTCGACCTACAGCACGCCGCATTCCACGCTGGCAATGTAAATCGCAAGTCTGTTGGCGTTGAGATATCAAATGCATATTATCCAAAGTATCAGAGCACTTATGTCCGCAAGGGATTTGGCGAAAGACCGTTGATTGAAGGAGCTTGGGTCCACAAAAGTAAGCGCGACCCATTCCTTGGTTTCTACCCGGTTCAGATCCAAGCACTCCAAGCACTATGGAAGGCTATTCATAACGCTTGCGATGTTCCATTGGACACCCCAACGAACCAGTTCGGCAAAACCTCCACAGGTTACGAGCAGGCTTGGACTTATGGCAAGGAGCGTGGATTTGTCAGTCATTACCACGTTAACAAGAAGAAGATTGACTGCGCAGGGCTAGACATAAAAACTTTGCTTGAAGAACTTGACGAATAGTCTTGCATCTGTTATGTTATAGACATAACGGAGAACAAATGTACGAGAAGTCAATCGAGATTTATGGCGACGGTATCGGTCGCGTTGATTATGTAAGCCACATGGGTGACGACCTTACCGTTGTAAACTCTGCCCGAGTATCATTCGGTGTGGAAAAGGAAGAACTAGATGGAAGAGACAGAAGACTCATCAACTACCTCATCAAGCATAGGCACACTAGCACACTGGAACATAATCTTGTTACTTTCCGTTTTAGTGTACCTCTGTATGTGCGTTCTCAACACCACCGTCACAGAACTTGGTCTTATAATGAAATTTCTCGCCGCTACACTGATGTAAACATCAAGTTCTACGAACCAGAAGCGTTCAGAACACAACACAAGAGCAACCGACAAGCAAGCAATGCTGAAGAGTTGATTGATCCACAGATCATTAGTGGGCAAGACCCTTATAATCATGGCGCCCCTTACTTCGATCCTGTTAGTAAAGTTATCAGAGCACATCATGGAGATTCTCTTGGACTCTTTAACAGGTTGATCGAAGCAGGTGTCTGCCGAGAACAAGCCCGTGGAGTTCTACCACAGAACCTCTACACTGAATACTACGGGACAGTCAATCTGTCTAACCTCTTGAAGTTCATTGACCTTCGCACACACGAAGGGGCACAATGGGAGATCCAAAAGGTTGCCGAGGCTTGCTTGGAGATTGCTACGGATCTGTTCCCTGTGACTGTGGGTGCTTATCGTAGGATTAGGAACGAAGAATGAAAGTGGGCGACAAGGTTCAGTATTGTGGCTATGACACCCTCGGCGCAACAGGCGAGATCATAAGAGAAAAAGAAAAAACTCTTTACTATAGTAAGTGGGAACGCGAAGGTGACGATAGGTATTGTATGTGTTATCTTGTAAGATACACAATGC
>Ga0181393_1000498_pt1 | contig 14772 bp, 19 predicted proteins | sample 16SPOviralmetaG_FD_130122 | JGI IMG/M metagenome (GOLD analysis project Ga0181393, IMG submission 130122) | Marine viral communities from the oligotrophic San Pedro Time Series (SPOT) site, San Pedro Channel, CA, USA - 16 SPOT_SRF_2010-10-21 | ecosystem: Environmental > Aquatic > Marine > Strait...
CCCAGGAGTCTAATGACTACTTTTGCATCAGGTAAATTTGCTTTAGCTATCTCAGATAGATCAGGTATGGCTTTTCCATATAATGAAATGGTTAGAGAATGGACTGGTGCCCTGGTCCATGTTTCAGAGTACGAGCCTAAACAACCACAATTAGATCCTAAACCTACAAGTGCAGACCCGCAAGCTTTACAAAGAGCAAGAACTGCTAGAACAGAATTTCCAACAGAAGATTTTTTACCAGAAAATCCTTTTGTAACTGCATCTAATACTACATTAAAAATTAATTTTCCAAATGGTGATTTACAAGTAAGTGATTTTGTAAGATTTAGAAATGTAAAATCTCCGGTAGGTGGTGTTGCAATATCAACACTACAAATGTCTACAACATTAAATGGAACAATAACAGATACTGCTACTACAATTGATTTAACTGATGGATCACAGTTTCCTACTTCAGGTTTTATTGTAATTGAAAAAGTAAACGCAGTTTCAGGTTTGTTTGAAAACGAAGTAATAGAATACACAGGACGATCAACACATCAATTAACAGGATGTACTCGAGGTACAAGTGCTCCTTACAGGGGAGTTAGTCCTGTTAATACAACAGCCAGTTCTCATTCTAGTGCAGCAAAAGTTTTTGGTTGTTATAAAGTTGTTTCTTTAAATGAAACATCTGTTCCAAGCACAGGTCAACCAGCTACAACCACACGATTTGATGGTATAAATGTTACGTTAACTAACACTGCATCGGGTACAGAAACAGGAGGTGGTTTCCAGTGTACAATTGGACCCATAAATGATAGAGGTTAGTTATGTCAGGAATTTCAAAATATACATACACAACATTAAAACAAGCAATCTTAGACTACACTGAAGTAGACGATACTGTTTTTACAACAACTGTTTTAGATGGTTTTATTATGTCTGCAGAAATGAGAATTAATCAAGAACTTCCAACAGACGCAGACAGATTTGTTCAAGAAGGTACTTTAGTTGCAGATGACAACACTATCAATGCACCTGCAGGAACTTTGTTTATAAGAGGTATTGAAGTTTTTGATTCAACTTCAGTTACTACAGGAAAAGGAACTTGGTTAGAAAAAAAAGATCAAACGTATTTATCAGAATACACCGATAGATTAACAGGCACAGAAGGAGATCGAACAGCACAAGATGTTACAGGACTCCCTAAATACTATGCCATGTTTGGTGGAGCAACAAGCAATACTACAACTACTTCTGGAGGTATGTATTTAGCGCCTACTCCAGATGCAAATTACATGTTTAGAGTATATTATAATAAATATCCTACAGGGTTGGGTTCAGGAGCAGACGGCTCGGCAGAGACTTATTTAAGCACTTATTTTCCACAAGGTCTTTTATATGCTTGTTTAGTAGAAGCGTTTGGATATTTAAAAGGTCCAACAGATATGTTGACATATTATGAAAATAGATATAAAAATGCAGTACAACAGTTTGCAGGAATGCAGCTTGGAAGACGAAGACGAGATGATTACACTGACGGAACTGTCAGAATACAAGTCAAGTCCCCGTCTCCCTAAATTGAGGAGAAAAAATTATGGCAATAACATCGGCAATATGTAACAGTTTTAAAAACGAAGTTTTAACTGCAACACATAACTTTACGGCATCAACTGGAAACAGTTTTAAAATTGCACTTTACACAAGTTCAGCGACTTTAAGTGCATCGACTACAGCTTACAGTGCAACAAATGAAATTACTAATGCTTCTGGATCTGCATACACAGCAGGTGGAAAAGCATTAACAAATATTACTCCATCGTTAGACGGATCGACAGCGTGTGTTGATTTTGATGACGTTAGTTTTACGTCAGCTTCATTTACAGCTAACGGATGTTTGATTTATAATGATACTGCAACAGGTGATCCTGCAGTTTGTGCAGTAGCTTTTGGTGGAGACAAAACAGTTTCAAGCGGAACTTTTACAATTCAGTTCCCAGCTAAAGCAGCGACAACAGCTATAGTTAGAATAGCATAAGGAGAAAATCCTTATGTCGGTCACCCGAACATTTACAGTAACGGTTGTTAGCACCGGCGGTGGAAATAAATATTTTATTGATGGCGTACAACAAGCTACAATAAATATTGCAGAAAACGGAACTTACAAATTTGATCAATCAGACAGTTCAAACAGTAGTCACCCATTAAGATTTGCAACTTCTGAAGATGCCGGTGGAGGAAGTCAATACACAACCGGTGTAACTGCAAATGGAACCCCTGGACAAGCAGGAGCTTATACTCAAATTGTAGTAGCTGAAAGCGCACCAAATCTTTATTATTATTGTACTAATCACTCAGGAATGGGTGGTCAAGCAAACACCGTTGATGACAATACTTGGGGAATGTGGGCATGGAGCACTAATGAATGGGGCGATCAAGGTCCTATAGATTTTACTCCAACTGGAGTATCGGCTACATCAAGTGTTGGAACTGTTGAAGCTTCTCAAATTATAACTGTCTCACTAACTGCACCATCAAACACCACATCTTCAGTAGGTTCTCTAACTGTTGCTGTATTAAAAGAAGTTGCTTTAACTGCACCTAGTTCAGCAACAACAAGTGTTGGGTCTATTAAAGCAGCTAATTTTGAAGGTTGGGGAAGACAAACATGGGGCAACTCTGCTTGGGGAGCAGAATATGCTGTTGATCTTACATTAACACAACCATCTGGTTTAACTTCAAGTGTTGGTAGTGTTCTCGCAAGAGAATTAAAAGATGTTCCATTAACTGCACCATCTAATCAAGGTGCGACTGCATTAGGATCTATAACAACTACTCAACTTTCAATTGCAGCTTTAACAGCTCCAAGTCAAATGACTTCTCAACTTGGAGATTTTGATAATGCTGGTACATTAGTTGGTTGGGGTAGAAATGGTTGGGGTGAAGAACCTTATGGAGATTCATTTAATAAATTAGTTCAACCTGCTGGACTTTCAGCAACATCAAGTGTTGGTTCTTTAGTCGTTGCAGACGTTGTAGGAATAACTGCACCTAGTGCAGCGACCGCAAGTGTTGGGGCTATTTCTCCTGCGGACGTTGTGGGAATAACAGCACCGTCTGCTGCAACAACAAGTATTGGAGGATTACAGGCCGGTATCGGTGTCTTAGTAACAGCGCCTTCTGCTGCAACATCAAGTGTTGGATCTATCTCACCTGCAGATGTTGTAGGATTAACAGGGGTTGAAGCGACAGCAAGTGTTGGAAGCGTAGACTTAACCGAAACACAATTAATTAGAATAGGGTTTGATGGTGTAACAACACCAGCTATTTTAAATTCTTCAGTTGGTTCAATATTACTTGAAATTGGTGTACCTTTAACGGGAGTATTATCTACAGCAAGTGTCGGATCTCTTACTCCAGAAGATGTTGTAGGATTAACAGGGGTTGAAGCAACTACAGAAATAGGTACAACAGGCTTTGGGACATTGGCATACAAAGATATTGACATAACAGGGAATACGTCTTATACAGACGTAACACACGTAGCTTAGGAGAAAAAAATTATGGCATCAACATACACAGATCTAGGTATAGAATTAATGGCAACCGGTGAAAATGCCGGTACTTGGGGAACAAAAACAAACGCAAATTTAAACCTTATAGAGCAACTTACAGGTGGTCACTTATCAATATCGATTGCAGGTGGTGCACAAACTACAAATTTAGATATAGATGACGGTGCTTTAACAGGTACTGCTCAACAAAGAGTTTTAGAATTAACAGGAACAATTACAGGAAATCAAATTGTAACAGTTCCTTTACTTACAGAAAATTTTTATTTTATAAAAAACGGCACATCAGGTGCTCACACAGTTCAAATAAAAGCAGCCTCAGGTTCAGGAGCTACAGTTACTTATACAGCAACTGATAAAGGTTGGAAAATTATTTATGTTGATGGTGTTGCAACAAATACTGGTGTTTATCAACTTAACGATAATTTATCCGGGTTAGTTGTTGGAACTGATGTCCAAGCTTACGACGCGGGACTTGCTGCAATAGCAGGTTTAGCAGTTACTGATGGCAATATAATTGTTGGTAACGGTTCAACATTTGTTGCTGAAAATGGCGCTACTGCAAGAACTTCTCTTGGTGTAGCTATTGGAAGTGACGTACAAGCATACGATGCACAGTTAGCAGATGTTGCAGGTTTAGCTGTAACTAACGGAGGTTTTATTGTTGGTGATGGTTCTAATTTTGTTTTAGAAACTGGTGCTACTGCAAGAGCTTCTTTAGCATTAGACACAGGTAACGATGTTCAATTTGATAGTTTTGGAGTTGGAACTGCAGCTTCAGGCACTACAGGAGAAATAAGAGCTACAAATGATGTAACTGCTTTTTATTCTTCAGACGTTGCACTTAAAGAAAATATTACAAATATACCAGACCCGATAGAGTCTTTAAAAAAATTAAACGGTGTTTTGTTTGATTGGAAAAAAGAATACATTGATCAAAGAGGTGGTGAAGATGGATATTTTGTTAGAAAAAAAGACGTAGGCGTTATAGCTCAAGAGGTAGAAAAAGTTTTACCAGAAGCCGTTGCACAAAGACCTGATGGTATAAAAGCTGTCAAATACGACAGATTAACTTGTTTACTTATCGAGGCAGTAAAAAAACTTTCAGCACAAGTTGAAGTTTTAAGTAAGAAGGAGAGCTAACATGGCTGTTCCTAGCACCAATACAAGTTTATCAGATGTCCAAACAGAATTTGGTGGTACTAATCCAATTTCAATTGCTGAATATTATTCTGGTGGGTCTTTTGTACCAGCATCAGCACCTGCACCTAACGGTCCTATTCCAAGTTCAGGGCAAATCTCTCTTGGTCAATTTAGATCATCTGAAAATCTTACTTTTATAGAAGCTACTGGTGGATCTGTTGCTACTTCAGGAGATTTCAAAATTCATACATTTACAAGTCCAGGAACTTTTACTGTAACACAAGAATCTAATACTCCAGCAAACAATACTGTTGAATATTTAATTGTTGCTGGTGGCGGTGGTGGAGCAGGAACTCAACAATCCCACGGTGGTGGTGGTGGAGGCGGAGGCTTCCGATCAGCTTCAGGCCAACCAATTTCAGCAACAGGATTTCCAGTTTCAGTCGGAGGTGGAGGATCAGGTACTGGTCCTAGGTCTGACGGTGCAAATGGAAGCTCATCTTCTTTCAATGGCGTAACTTCTACTGGCGGAGGCGGTGGCGGAGGCGGAAACGCTGGAGAACCCGGTGGCTCTGGAGGAGGCGGTGGAGATTACTTCGGAGGCGGTGGCGCTGGAGGTAGCGGTACACCTGGTCAAGGAAATCCTGGTGGTGCTGGATTACCTGCTGGTGGTGGCGGTGGCTCTGGTGGAGGCGGTGGAAAAGCTGGCTCTGGTCAACCTTCTTATGGTCCATCTCATGGTGGAAATGGCGGTGCTGGTCAATCAGCTCCAATAAATAGTACAACTTATTCTGGCGGAGGCGGAGGCGGTGGTCAAAACGGTGGCGGCTCTGGTGGATCTGGTGGCGGAGGAAACGGTGGAACTGGAGGCGGTGGCTCAGGTCAATCAGCTTCTCCTGGAACAGCTAGTGGCGGAGGTGGAGGTCACGATAATGGTTCTGGTGGAAACGGTTCTGGTGGTATAGTAGTAATTAAGTATAGGTTTCAATAGAGTTAAAATATGGCACATTTTGCATTAGTAGATGAAAATAATATTGTTTTAAGAGTAGATCCTGTAGCTAATGAGGATTGCTTAAAAAATGGTGTTGAAGATGAAGCAACAGGTGTTGCTCATCAAAGAAATGTTTATCAAGATCAAAATCAAAATTGGATTCAAGTTTCGTACAATACTAAGAACGGTGTGCATTATGAACCTAATTCATGGACTCCAAGTGAAGATCAATCTAAAGCATTAAGATTTAATTATCCTGGTCCTGATTGGATTTATAGACCAACTGAAGATATTTTTCATGAACCACAACCATACAATTCTTGGACTTTAAATACAACAACTTGGTTATATGAAGCTCCAGTTGCTTACCCTTCTATAACAAGTGATGGTACAGATGCTGATGGAAATAAAAGGTATTATGATATTATTTGGAATGAAGAATTATTAAGGTGGGAAGCTACAAGTCCAGATGATGTAGAAGTTTATTGGGATCCAAATACTTCTGCTTGGGTTAATATTTAATAGGTATTGTTTTTATATTTAGATTTGTTATACCTTATCTATAAAGATAGAGCATATGAATTTAAATAATCATTATTGGTATTTTAAAAAAGCAATTCCAGATCATACTTGTGACGGTATTATTAAACATGCTTTACAAAAAAAAGACAGTATTGCATTAACTGGAACAGAACAAGATAAATTAAAAAAAGGTGAATCATTAAAAGAGGATGATTTAAAAAGTTTAATTACTACTAAAAGAAATTCAAATATAGTTTGGTTAAATGATCAATGGATTTATAATCTTATAATTCCTTATGTAAGATCAGCTAATCAAAATGCAGGTTGGAATTTTGAATTTGATTGGTCTGAAAGTTGTCAATTTACAATATATAAAGAAAATCAATATTATGATTGGCATTGTGATAGTCATATAGATCCTTACACGGACGGTAATTTAAAAAATAAAATTAGAAAACTATCTGTAACTGTTTCTTTAAATGACGGTAGTGAATATGAAGGCGGTGAATTAGAATTTGATTTTAGGAATGGAGAACCAGAAGAAGATAAAACTAAGTTATGTACCGAAATTTTTAAAAAAGGCTCTTTAGTTGTTTTTCCATCTTTTGTATGGCATAGAGTTAAACCTGTAGTAGAAGGAACACGTTATTCTTTAGTCGTTTGGAATTGTGGTTCTACATTTAAATAAAATGTATAAAGTAAAAAAAGATTTTTTAGATAAAGATATTGCTGATAATATTGAAACAAAATTATTAGGATGGACTTTTCCCTGGTATTATCATAGTCATGTAGCTCAAAAAGGTGATAATGAATTTGCTTTTTTTCATACTTTTTGGAATCAAGAAGAATTTGGAAATAGGCCTGTGAGTAATTTTTTAGATATTGTAAAACCTTTAATAGAAAAAATTAATCCTAAAAAGTTATTAAGAGTCAAAGCTAACTGTTACACAAATCAAAATAAAGAAATAAAACATAATTATCATACTGATTATAAAGAAGAACATAAAGTTGCATTATATTATGTGAATACAAATAATGGACATACTGAAATTAAAGATCATGAAAAAATTTTATCTATTAAAAATAGTTGTTTACTATTTGATGGATATCATGAACATAGAAGTACAACACAAACAGATACAAATTTAAGAGTAAATATTAATATTAATTATATATGAGTTTTAAAAAAAATAAATATATCATAATTAAAGAAGCAATATCAAAAGAACTATCATCTTTTGTTACTGACTATTTTTTATTAAAAAGACAAGCTGCAGATACTTTATTTAAAAAAAATCTTATACCACCATTTGCAGAAGAATGGGGAAAATGGACAGACTCACAGATTCCCAATACTTACTCCATTTATGGTGATATAGTTATGGAAACTTTATTAACTAAAGTAAAACCTAAAATGGAAGAAATTACTAATTTAAAGTTAATTGAAACTTATGCTTATGCAAGGCTTTACAAAAAAGGTGACGAGCTTAAAAGACATAAAGATAGGTTTAGTTGTGAAATATCTACAACATTAAATTTAGGAGGTGATGAATGGCCTATATATTTAGAACCTTCTGAAGAACTTGATAAGCCGGGTATTAAAGTAGATTTAAAACCAGGAGATATGTTAGTTTATTCTGGATGTATTTTAGAACATTGGAGAAAACCTTTTAAAGGTGAAATGTGTGCACAAGTATTTTTACATTATAATAATGTTGATACACAAGGAGAAGAAAATAAATTTGATAATAGACTTCATTTAGGTTTACCTGCTTATTGTCGAGGTAAAAAATGATATTTCAATATTACATATTTGAAGATATTTATAATCAAGAAGAATTAAAGGAAATCAATAATGTATTAGATAGTAATAAATCAAACTTGTATGATGGCCCTGCACCAGGTGTAATTAAAACATCTAAAGTAGATTTGATATTATGGAAAAATTGCAAAACAATATTAAATAAAATGCATCAATACTCTTTAAGAGCAAATGAAATAGCATTTGGATTTTCTTTGTTCAATTATGGAGAAGAAAATGCTGTAAATTATAATTTATACAACGAAAAAAATAGTGGGGAATATAGTTGGCATTCAGACATGAACGTTCATCTAGCTTCTGATTTTAAATTAACAGCAATATTAAATATATCGGAAGAACCTTTTAAAGGTGGAGAATTTGATTTGTTTGTAAATGGAGAAATGAACATACCCCGTATTGATAAACCAGGAAGTTTGTTAGTTTTTCCAACTTTTACTATGCATAGGGTAAAACCCGTAACTCAAGGTATAAGAAAAACAGTTTCTATGTGGTTAAGTGGGCCAAAATTTACATGAATCTTTTTGCTACTAAATTAGGAGCGTATAATTTGGCTGATGATGAATTAAATCAAGCTTTATTAAAAGAAACAGATTTCTTAGAACAAACAGAAAAAAGTGAAAGTAAATCAAACAGTTTAGGTTTTCAAAGTCCAAATGTTAAATTAGAAAAACCTGTTTATAAAAATTTTATTAAAAAAATAAAAAAACATTTATTAGATTATTTACAAAACTATAATATTAAACCACCTTGGCAATGTAATATTACAAATATTTGGCATAATAAAAACTACAAATACAGTTCAAATACATCTCATGTCCACTGTGGTGCAGAGTTTTCAGGTTCGTATTACATAAAAGTTCCAAACAATTCAGGAAGAATAGTTTTTAAAAATCCTAATAAACATTTAGCTATGTCTAATTTTTATGATTCAATGATATTAAAAAACAATATTTATAATTCAGACTGCCATGCAATTTTTCCTCTTGAAAAAACATTATTAATTTTTCCAAGTTTTATAGAACATTATGTGGAAGTAAATCAATCACAAGATTCTAGATACTCTATCTCTTTTAATTTAAAAATATCTAATGATTAATTTTATTGATACTTACGAAATAGATAAAGATATTTGTTCTGAGTTAATAAAATATCATCATAAAAATAGTGAATATAAACATTCAGGAATGACAACTAACAATAATGGTATAAGTCAAGTTAATAAAGATGTTAAAGATTCAATTGATGTAGAATTTTATAATCAATCTAATGATGAAACTATAAAATATTTTTTTAAAATTTTAACCAAAGCTGTTTTAAGATATATGAAAAAATATTATATTTCTTCAGAATTAAGAACGTCAATAACTAATTTAATTCAATATTACCCCCCTGGCGGAGGTTATAAAAGTTGGCATTGTGAAAGATCCTCTACAAAATATGCTAAAAGACAATTAGCATATATGGCTTATTTAAATGATGTTCCTGATGGAGGAACAGAATGGATGCATCAAAATTTTAAACTAGAAGCAAAAGTAGGTACTTTAGTTATTTGGCCGTCTGATTTTACACATACACATCGCGGTATAATTTCTAAAGATCACGGTAAATATATCGTGACTGGTTGGTTTGAGATTCAATGAAACAACCGATTAAATTTGAAAATCAATTAATTGATATAGAACACGCTACTAAAAAACAAGTTCAACAAGAACATTGGCATATTGAAGGTATGCTTAAATCTAAATCTAATCAAAAATTTAAATTTGATCTTAGTCCTATGATAAAATTCAAAGAAGACGACTATGGTAAAGTAGGCCATTTTAAATCAAAATCTGATAAGATAGTTTTTGAGGCTATTAATCAATGGATTATATTTGATACTCAAGAGCTTCATGATTACGTTAAATCTATGGATAAAAGGGATTTTAACGTAGACGAATTGCTAGATAATTTGTCTTGGAATTTAATAATTGATAAAGTAGAGTAGAATTATGCTACAAAAATTAGGATTTGCACCGGGATTTAACAAACAAGTTACAGAAACAGGAGCCGAAGGGCAATGGTTTGACGGAGATAATGTTCGTTTTAGATACGGTAGTCCTGAAAAAATAGGTGGTTGGAGTCAAAAAGGCACAAGTAAATTGACAGGTGCTGCAAGAGCAATACATCATTGGGAGAACAATGACTCTGTTAAATATGCTGCTATAGGAACCAATAGAATTTTATATGTTCTTCAAGGAGATGTATATTATGACATTCATCCTATTAGGGAAACTTTAACAGGAGCTAATTTTACAACAACTGCTTCATCAACCACTGTTACTATTACATGCACCGGGGCTCATGGATTATTAGAGGATGATATTGTTTTGTTTGATAGTGTGACCGGCCTATCAGGTTCTACTTTTACTAACGCTTCGTTTGAAGATTTAAAATTTATGGTAACGTCCGTGCCTACTGCCCTTACATTTACAGTAACTATGGCTACCGCAGAAACAGGAACACCTGTAACTAACGGTGGATCAGCTTCTGTTCTTTGTTATTACAACGTAGGTCCTTCTCAACAACTAGGTGGTTTTGGATGGGGAACTGCAAACTATGGTGGTCAAGCTGGCGGTGCTGCAACTACAACACTAGCTTCAGGTATTAATGACGCCGTAACTGACATACCCTTAACTAGTTCTACTGCGTTTCCTTCTTCTGGAGAAATAAGAATTGGATCAGAAGATATTAGCTACACAGCTAACAATACAGCTACAGGAGTTTTAAGCGGAGGAGCTAGAGAAGTAAATGGCACAACTAAAGCAGCACACAGTGGTGGAGATACAGTTACAAATATTTCTGACTACGTTGCTTGGGGTGATGCCTCTACAGCAGATTTTACTATATCACCTGGTTTATGGGTTTTAGATAACTACGGTACAAAACTTATTGCATTAATTTATAACGGCCCTGTTTTTCAATGGGACGGCGCGCCAACTAATGCTACTAATACCAGAGCGACTATTATACCAAACGCTCCTACAAAATCACGACACATGATAGTATCAACTCCAGATAGACACTTAGTATTTTTTGGAACCGAAACAACTGTAGGTGATAGCAGCACACAAGACGATATGTTTATTAGATTTTCAGATCAAGAAAGTATTGATCAAACAGATTCTTATACTGTTACTGCAAACAATACCGCAGGTACACAAAGACTTGCCGACGGGTCAAGAATCATGGGAGCTATTAAAGGTAGGGACGCAATCTATGTTTGGACAGATACAGCATTATTTTTAATGCAATTTGTAGGAGCACCTTTTACATTTTCTTTTCAACAAGTAGGGACTAACTGTGGATTGATTGGTAAGAATGCTGCTATTGAAGTTAATGGTTCGTCTTATTGGATGTCTGAAAATGGTTTCTTTACATATGATGGTCAATTAAGATCCATGCCATGTTTAGTCGAAGACTTTGTTTTTGATGATTTAAATACAACAGCAAGAGATCTTATTAATGCAGGTTTAAATAACTTATTTGGAGAGATAACTTGGTTCTATTGTAATGCAGCATCAACTGTTGTTAACAGACAAGTCACATACAACTATTTAGACTCAACAGCAAAACAACCTATATGGACTACTGGATCTTTAGCAAGAACTGCTTGGCAAGATTCTGCAGTATTTAATCTACCTAACGCAACCTATTATACAGATAGCGATAACGTTTCTTATGATGTCATTGGTAACACGGACGGAATTACTATATACTATGAACAGGAAACAGGGACCGATCAAGTTGATGCTGGTGGATCTGTTACTGCAATACTTGCTAACATTGTTTCTGGTGATTTTGATATTACCCAACGTAGAAGCAACACGGGACAAACTGTAGGAATTCCTGACCTTAGAGGAGACGGAGAATTTATAATGAGAATTAGTAGATTTATACCAGATTTTATTGATCAAACAGGAAACACAGCAGTTAAATTTAAAACAAGAATTTATCCAAATAGCACACAGGTTACAAATAGCTTTACTTGTAGCTCTTCTACGACTAAAAAAGATGTACGTGTAAGAGCTAGACAAATAGCTTTAGAGGTAGCCAATACTGCTGTTGGAGAAGATTGGAAACTAGGAACATTTAGATTGGATATACATCCAGGAGGAAGAAGATAATGAAATACGACGTACAAGGTGGGGTAAAAAATTATTTAGGAAAACAAAAAGAAGTTATGGCTCCTTTGAAATGGAAGTCTAGTCCAGATCATCCTGAAACAGAATTAGCATATATTACAAAAGCAGAAAAAGATTTACTTGTTAAAAAAGATTTACATGGTTCATTAAAAGGTGGTGCTAACAAAGGACCATCAGGTATCATGAGTTTAAATGGTTACGGTTCTATTGAAGGTGGTAGAGATGTAGGTATGTCTGGTGCTGCAACAAGTGATGCAGAGGCAGGTAGAACCACAGCTAACACAAGAGCTGAAGGTCCTGGAAGTTCAAACTTACCACCAGGAGTTAGAGATAAGGGTTTAGACGATTATAGAAGCGCATTTATTGCAGCAGGTGGTGGACAAAGAGTTAACCCAGGTTTTTTTGATAGCAGAGATACAGTGTCTCCAGAAGAAATGGCAAGAGCTAGAGCTTATGCAAGAGATCGTAATAATTTGTTTGCAAGAGGAGCTATGAGAAATACAAGAGGCGGTGGTCTGATGAATTTCTTTACAAGTGGTGGGATTTTAGGAAACATGGTTAGAGGTATTGGACAAAAATTTGGTTTAGGAAAAAAATATGATGAACCTACATATGATATGCGTGGTTTAGTTAGTGAAAATCCAGAATATTATAATGATCTTGATAATGAATTAATGTTATCAACTACAACTACACCAGAGAGTAATAAAACAAGCAAGGTACCAATAACTAAAAATTTTGTTAGACCATTAGACAATAGAATGACTCCAGGTGTAGTAGAAGGTCCTTACAGAAGTATGTATGATTATTTAGAATACGATGATGGTTCTAATAGACCACAAAGAGATCCAATAACTTTTCAACCAAGCTATCCAAATATAAATATGGCAGATGGTATTGTAAATACTGATGCCTTTACTTCTACTGATGGTTTAGGATTTTACGATGGCTAAAATTGTACAATCATTAACTAGAGCTACAGAAGAGTATGAACAAAAAAATATACAATCACTAGTTAGAGATTTAGATTCTGTAATAACAAAATTAAATTCTTCTTTTCAAGAAGAAGTAAAGCAGGAGATAGAAGCTAAGAGTTTCTTTTTAGAATAATGGCAGTATCAAATTTATATAAATTTGCAGGCATAGATAACAGCACAAGCGGAAGTGCTTTGTCTCCATTAGGGGCTGGAAATCCTTTAGTTAGTGAGACTTATATTATAAAATCTATTCTTGTTACATCTGCAGGAACACCTACTGTAACTGTTACTAACAACAGTATTACAGCTATAAAATCTGCACAATTAACAGCTGACACAACAACAGAATTATTAACACAACCATTAATAATAGAAGGCGGCAAAGCCTTTACAATACAAGCAAGCACTACAGACTCGTTTGATATAGCTATTAGTTATCTAAACATTAAAAAAGGAGAAATAGACTAATGAAAATTATGGAGCCTACAAAAGTTGAAACAACATATAGACATAAAGAAACAGGAGAGCTTTTTAAGGAAAGAAAAGACTGGGAAAGCAGGGGTTTTAAAAATGAAGACATGGCACAAGATGTAAAAGTATTTATGCCACCTCTTGATTTGTTGTCAAAAACCAAGTAAACATAAGAATTAAGGTAAATTTATGGCAATATCTAGAATGCAAGAACCCCAACAAATACAATCAGGAATAGGTTCCTTACAAGATCCTAGACAAGGTTATTTTTTAGGTAAACTTGTAAAGAAAGCTGGTCGTGCTGTAAAGAAAATTACTAAAAGTCCTTTAGGTAAGATGGCCATACTTGGCGGTCTTGGTATGTATGCCGGAGGACTAGGTCCATTCTCAAGTTTAAAAGGTGCAGGTTTTTTAAGAGGAACAGGAGGTAATTTACTTTCTGGATTAAGAAGTAAAACAGGTTTTTTAGGTAATGTTGGAAACATGTTTAGAAAAGGCGGAGATGAAAACGAAAATTTTAGCATGGGTAGAATGCTGGCCGGTGGCCTAGGTGCCACAGCTCTTGCAGCTCCATTCTTAATGGGTGGTGACGACGAAGTAGAAGAAGAAGCAACTATGGATCCTGCTTTACAAACACAAAGAGCAAAAGATTACTATAGTCAAACAGGCACTAAGGGTGTTGGTTTAGATTTTATGCCACAGAAAAAATATGTAATGCAAAATTTTTATGCAGCTGACGGTGGTCGTGCCATGTTAAACATGGGTGGTGACGCAGGTCAAGCACAAGCCGAACAAATGTTAATGATGGAATATGTTAAATACAAAAACAAAGGTGGTAATTTATCTTTTGAACAGTTTGTACAAGCAGTAATGCAAGCACAACAAGAACAGCAAATGCCAGAAGGTGCAGGTATGGAACAACCAGAAGCAGTTCAAATGGCAGCTAACGGTGGTAGAATTGGTTATGCAAGTGGACAACTAGTAGGTCCAAGTGGTGATGGTTCAAGACCTGGTTATGCAGGACCTCTTGATTTTTTTAAAAATTTAAAATCTGGGTTTGATCAAATAATTGGTGGAGAAACTTCTGCTTTTTTAGGTGGTGACCAAG
>Ga0181393_1000499_pt1 | contig 14757 bp, 25 predicted proteins | sample 16SPOviralmetaG_FD_130122 | JGI IMG/M metagenome (GOLD analysis project Ga0181393, IMG submission 130122) | Marine viral communities from the oligotrophic San Pedro Time Series (SPOT) site, San Pedro Channel, CA, USA - 16 SPOT_SRF_2010-10-21 | ecosystem: Environmental > Aquatic > Marine > Strait...
GGAAAAGAGACAACTCGAGACTGTTCTTTCACAACAATTAGATTTGTTTGAACGTTCGTACAATGAGTTCAACTCTGACGGCATTATTGACGCGCAGGAGAGTGCTGTTTTGGGAAAGCAGGCTTCGGAATTAGCGAACATCATGTCAGTTCTCCAAAGTATGCAGGGAGGACAACAGCAACAACCTCAGAAGACTTTGACTCCGGCAGACGTAGGTCTCGGACGAATGGACATCATGGGACTCCCAATCGGACCCAAGTTGACCGTCGCATCCATTCCCGATGGAGGCTTGGCGAGTGGTCAGGCTTCCTTCCAAGGAAGTCCGCCGGGTCAACACTTGAATCTACAACCATCCGGAACCCGCGAGGAGAAGGAAGTCCAGCAAGGACAGGCAATGGAGGCCCTCAACGAGTCGCTTTGACGTGTGGGGCCCCCACACGCAAAGGTGCCCCTTGCCGAAGGCTGGTAAAAGAAGGAAGGTGCTATCAACATGAATAGTCTGCAACCGGTGCCCCCGAAGCACTTTGCCAAGACCCTTCGTATGACCTCTATTCTACTTCTCGAGCATTTTGAAGAGAACGGGGTACATCACACAGATGAAATCACCAAGTTGCTGTGTCTCCTTTCAGATTTGAAATACGCAAAGCAAGAAGAGTCCGGAGAAGAAGTATTCTTGCTTGATTTCCGCGATTACATGGGGGCTCCCTGATGCCTTTGGGCTACAACATCTTTCGCTCAAATGACGATGAGCAACGTGAAGCGATGTTTTCGCAACAACAATTCGCTTCTGAAGGCATCACTTGGCACATTCGCATGTTGAAAATGCGATACTATTTGTTCACGACATTGTGGACTGTTGGTGTTGCATGTCTCGTTGCTCTGATTGACTACTCAATATATCTCTTCACAGACCACAAAGGTATGCTTGGTTGGTTGATTACTACGTTCTTCGGGTGAAGACATGGCAGGAGAAATAATCGTTGCTCACGGAATGTGGGAAGCAATTCGTAGTTCCAAGCAGTATGTGCCCCATTCAGTCGGAGTGTATGGTGCATCAATGACCGGAAAGACAACCCTTGACCGCCAACTAACGACTCAAGGCGAAGTGCGCCCTCTCGGAGAAGACGATAGAACTCATCACCGGCAGAAAAGAAACGGAGATTACACGTTGCCTCTTCCAACGCACAAACGGATTCGTAGTCAAGGTTTGAAGAAAACAGTTGTTTCACGTGACTTGGGAGGACACGTCGAATACCACAGTAGTTGGTTGAAAGACATGTGGGAAAGAAAGGTCAAGACTCTCGTTGTTGTTCTCGACCACAGGCAACTCGAAGATGCAACTAACACCGAAAACCAAGTAGCATTGTCATATCTTGTACGTTCGTTAAGAAACCAAGTAAGACCAAAAGGACTCGGTCTACGACGCTTTTTCTTTCAGCGGAAGTACATGCCGCGGAGAATAATCATTCTGATGAACAAGGCTGACTTGTGGTTAGATGAGGAAGGTTTTGAATTGTGGGAAAAAGGATTCATAGTAAGACACAACGTGTTTGATGTCTTTCGGCAGTCCCTTTACGAACTTCAAGAAGCAAACATACCTGTCCGTGTAGACGCTTGTTCGGCTTCTATTGGATGGAATGTGGATGATGCAATCTTTAGAGGGCTGATGGACCTATGAAACCGATTCCTTCATGTCTGCTTGTGTGATGGGATAACAAGGAGGGACCAATATGTCAGCGTCGTTTCAAGAAGAAAGAATGCTAAAAATGATGGAGCAACTACCTCAAAATAATGAGGAAGGGTACAATGCAGTCATTCCGATTGTCGAGTGGGAGTTTTCACAAACAGGAGACCCAACCAAAGACCGTAGAAGAAACATCAAGAATGCAATCAAAGCACTAAAGCCGGTTAAGCGGTGGTTTGCTGTCCCCGGTTGGGGAATGCTACCAATGCTCGGACGCACTCAATGGAAATATGCAGACGGAAACAGGTGTGTGATTGACGGCTGCGACTGTTCAACACTCGACTACGGCGACCTTTGGGAATTGTACTTTGTTGACAGTTCGACAGGAGCCATTCGTCCGTTCCGTCCTTGGAGTGGTGTATTGCCCGGAAGAGGGACACAGATGAGCGGCACTTACTGTCCTCAACACATGCAGTTGTACCACTTACTTACGACATGGGTGGACCAAGAAGCCGCTGAAAGCGACAAAGGATTCTTCAAGAGGATGAAGGCAAAAGGTGTAGCATTTGTACCCGTACGCCGTGAACAAAAAGAAGAGAGCATCCCACTTCTCGCTAAATGGGAACAAGCATTCGCAGAAGCGAAGAAGGATGGCTTGCCGATTATTCACTACAAAAATCCAATTACAGGAGAGAACGACCTGACCATGATTGTATTCGACAACCGGATGCTCAAAGCATCGTCGGAGCGAGCGAATACCCTCTCAGGAAAGTCGTATAACCACATACAAACGGAGACGGAACTGTAAATAGCATACACATCTTGGGGTGAATCACATGGGACTTTGGGGAAACAACAATCAGGGCCAAAATGGCCTCATGCCTAACGGCGTAGGGACAGGCCCTAACGCAGAACAAAAACAACTCTTCGGGCAAGCCGCTCAAGATTCAGGACTCACCGCTATGGGCATGGGTATGCTCGACCAAGTGACGGGCGGGAGTAAGATGAGCAATGAGAACCAAGTACAGATGTTCTACAACCTCATGGCGACACACCCGAACGAAGTTTCTCTGTTCTTCCTTCACTACCCCGAGTTCTTGAAGCACATGTTCGAAGCATTCCGTCTTCTCATTCGTCAAGAACTGTACGCATTGTTTTCCTCTGAGGCGATACCTCAATTCAAGATTGACGCCGCTAAGGGAACAGAACTTGGATATGCAACAATCACACAAGAGAACATCGACGCAGCGCTTGCAAAGGCCGTTCCTCTACAACAGATGCAAATGGAAGTATCACAGGCTGACATGCAAGCCATGAACCAAATCAACAACGCGAGCATGGGCATGGTGCAGCAAGGCATGAATCAACAAATGAACCAGCAAATGATGCAACAGCAAATGATGCAACAGCAAATGATGATGCAACAACCGCAAAGACCCGGGATGGGAAGCGCACTCGGTGGCTTCGGTGCTTCGCTCATCCGTGGTTCGCTCGGACTCCCTCCGGCGCAACAACAAATGGGATACCAGCAGATGCCGCCACAGATGTGAGGCGGAGATGAATGGTAAGGTTTCCTGAGCAGGACCCGCGTGAACTACCACAGTTCAACGAAACGTCTACGCAACAGCGTTGGCGCTCTGCTCAGACCCAAGCCTTGACTGCAAGGAGGGCATGGAAAACAACCCAAATGACGGTATCCGCGCTTTGTGCGCCATTCAAGACATTCTTGATGCGTCAGTACGGAGAAGACTTCGTTTCCACGATGACGAGCGAGTTTGAAGGTGTCGACCTTGCTAATCCTAACGCCGCTACATACAACACTCATATTGCCGTCTTAACGGGTCCGCAGGAGGCAGTCCGTCCTGCTAATGATGACCCTGATTATGAAACAAAGATTGTAGCATACGAAGTATTGGTCGCAGAAGCAAAACAATACCTTGGAATGCAAATACCCGACGTTGACACCGCTACAAGGATTCTCAACCTTGTTGTGAAGATGGAGCAATATCGGGAAACTGCCGAAGTCAAAGATTCTGAAGCAATCATCCACGCAATCGAGTCTCTGTCTAAAGGAGAGCCCCCGTCGTCAGCACTCCTTCGTCACGTCGCACAATCAGGTCAGACTTGGGACGGAACGAAGAATCCTGACGGCACGCAACTTTACCCAAGAGGCAAGAAACCACTTCCGATTGACTTTGGAGGTACGTTCAAAGGGAATAGCGACGACCCCTTGGCTTGGCAAGGGAACAACGCATTCTCGAGGGTACTGTACATCCCTTGGATGGGCGTCGGTGCAAATTATCGCTACAAAGGGAAACTCATCGAGACAGAATACGCAAGATACGCCAAATCGAAAACCGATGGTTCTACGCCTCAAGTAAGTTCGGCACTTTGGCAAACAGCCTTCGCACTATGGGCAGAAAGAGCATTCGGCGTCAAGAAAGACGAAATCGGCTACTATACTCCAACCCAAGGCGGAGGGAGAATATACCTCGGTCCAATGATGATGTTCTATGCGAAATCATACGGGCGAACAGGCGACCCTCTCCAATATTGGTCGACGCACAGCAATTACCGTCTTGACGCACTTGATTTGGGAGTCAATGGCGTGATTGTGTACATGTATCGTGTGAATGCCGCAATAGGCGCTCCTTCACATAGAGGTGTACCAATCGCAATGTTCCCCCCAAGAACCACGACAGGCTCTGCTATCGCCAATGTCAAACAATGGTATCCAAACATCATGGACGTAGAAACCGGAAACAATCCGCAAATTGACAACTACATCAAAGATTCAGTTTCTAAAACCGACATAACAAAGGCGGGAGCAGAGTTCATGAAGCAACCACAGTCCTCTCGTGATGGGTACCGGTACATGGTAGTCACAAGAACCGTTCTCGCATTCCCCGGCTCAGTACTGTACTCGGCAGACCTGAACCATGCAGACCCTAAAAGCAAAGTGAGTCAAAATGGAATCGACTCTTTCCGTTTAGGAACGGCCGAAGAAAAGTTGCAGTACATGTATGCCGACATGCTTTTCCAAAAAGGCTCCACGGATTTGACCCGCAACTTTAACCTTTCGCGTGAACAAATGAAAGATGCCTATGTCAGACTTGACGACCGCTCCGAGTTTTCGGACAGACCTCTGAGGGGGAAGTACGACCGAGACGAGAGAATGTACAGTACTGATTGGGAGATTCCTTTCAGTTGGTCAAAGTTCCTCGACTACAAGTTACGCTATTCCAAGGACGGAAAATGGAATCCGCGTCCCGAGGCTGATTACATCAAGAAAGTAGTTCTTGGTATCCCCGGCCCTCATAAAGACGCCCGTGTAATCACTACCGTCGATGTAATGTTGGTCCCTGAACACTTTGACACAGCAATCCGTCAAATCGAAGCAAGAATGAGAGAATTGGCAGGGCAGTACGTGGAGTACGACGAAAACGAAAAGAAAAACAACAGACCCATCGCATGGGGCGTTGGTCAATACTTCAAGCCGAAAGTGGCAATCAAAGAGTGGCAAGACCTAAGCAACACTCTGATTGCTCTTACATCAGGACATTGGGCTGTCGAACGCTCTTGGACTCGCTCGGGTAATATTCGCGGAGGCGGGTACAATTCCCCTTACGGCGCGATGGGTATTCCATTGTCGTCACAGAGGACTCTTTTCGGAGCGAACAATCCCAATGCCTCCATCAGCGGAGCAAGAAACTCTTCATACAACATTGCCCATATCATTCAAAACCAAAGTGGGTTCCAAGTATTGCAAGGAATTATTGCGACTTTGAAGAAGTATGGTGTGTACGACCTATCCGGTGTCAAAGTGGCGTACTCGGGTGCCGTCAATGACCGTGATGACATTGTCAGCATCATGTCTCAATTCAAGAAAGCATACCCCGGAGTTGGCGAACTTGTCATGCCCGATTCCCCTGACATCTCAAATCTTGCAGAAACAACACGTAGGTTCCACGCAAACGTGACTTCCGTCGTAACGGGCAAGGTAGTAGACATTCCCGGACTCGCAAAAGAAGAGTGGGGCACATACATGGTCCGCCGCATTCCAATCGACACACAAGGAGTGAGTGGAAAGCGCTATTCCTTTGCTCAAACCAAACTCTATTCTAACGTTTTGGAGTTCACTACCAATGATTTCAGCATCAATGTTCCGGGCAGCGAACCATCGTTTTCTGTCGGCGCAATCGTAGGGGTGGGCGGTCTTGCCATAGCAAGTATGCTTGCGTACAAGACTTATGAAAAAATAGGGTGAGAAACGACAGGCTCAAGACCTCAAACGTATTCGGGTGTAACAATGGACCTCGCATCGCAGACCCAAAGGCACCTCACAATGCGCGGATTTGGTTCCACGCCTAATGGTTCACGCGCCCCATATCATCCCTCTCTCGGTCATGCCTTTTCCTCTACCCCAAACAAGTTCCCATCTTTCGGAATGGTAGTAGCGGGGGACGCACAGCGCGTATCCGCAGAAACCGGACCAAAAGTAGAGCAAGTCGATAGCGGTCTGAATTATTGTGAATTATCGGGCCCTGCTCAACATGTTCTTCGTAAGTTCAGCGTTGAGAGCACAGGAGTAGGTCTTGGGTTCTTTGCAGGACTTGCTTTGATTTACGCAGGACTTGACTATCCATTCGCTCCCGAAGTGATTGCCCGTATCAAAGACATCCGTCTCAAAGAAGCAGGTCGTGTACTTGCAATTGGCACAGGTGCATTCCTTGTAGCAACATCGGGGGGTTCGTGATGGCGTATCGTGTCCCTCAACAGTTCGGCAAAATGAAACTCCCACCGGGCCTTGGTGAAATAAAGATGGGCGATACTATTGACGACCCCATCCCGATGGAAGATTTCGACATGGGCCCCGAACCATTGCCGGGTGAGTTCTCCAATAGCGCCCCACGCGTACCAAACCCGAAACCTATCGGCGCTGCCAAGATTGGCCAATATCAGCAACTCGGAGCGGCTGGTGGTGCCAAAGTGTCCAACTTCTTTCAACATCCATTCACACATCTCAGCGTAGGTGTTCTCGCCGGTCTTGTGCTCGCAGACATGATGCCGGACAAGTACGTGATGGGTGCCCTAAAGCACCCTGCTGCTTCAATGACGCTTACGGGCCTTGGCACGATGGGCGTACTGTCTGTTGTGTACAGGTGATATAATGTGGGCAAACCGTAATCCAGCATCGCACGACCTTGGTCGAATCGTTAACGCGCGTATGCGTAAGACGGCAGCCATGGGTCAAATTGCCGCCCACCGTGGCTCTCCTTACGCTCCTTACGAACAAGACCGTCTTTCGATGGAAGTCAAAGCGCTCGGTTCTGCTCTATCTGAACACGAAGACTTCCTTTCATCATACGAAAACAACATTGACGACATGGACACTAACACTTACTTGTCACTTAACAGACTTGATGATAGGTTCAACAAGCGGAAGAAACTGATGGCAGACGTCGCGAACCTCGTTGAAAAGCGTCGTAAGGAAGAAGCCTCGGTCAACTCCCGTATGTCTGAAAGTCAATTCACAGAAATGGGTCAACTTTTGCGTCTTGTCGATGCACAACTTACCAACACAGGCGGCGTAGTCACACGCGAAGATGGTAGAACCATCGCTGAACTTCGTTCTGCGTATGGGCGTGAGAAAGCACTTCGAGACTCTGCAAAGAACAACATTGCGCAATTTGACGAACAACTGCATGACTTAGAGAAGCAGGTTCTCAAGCAAGACGCAAGTATTAACGAAGCGGCAACTCGCGCAGGTGTAGAAGGACAGACCCTTGCAGATTACACAGGAGACTTATCTCGTAGTCGTGGCGCGGATGGAATCTTTTTTGCCGTCGGCGCAGGATTGGCGGTTGCGATAGCGTTAGCAGCGCAGAAAGGCAAACTTCCAATGCAACGCGGAAAGCGTGGTTCAGCGTACAACGTGTTCATGGGCCGTTGATAGAGAATTACCGGATAGTCTATAAAGAACCGTCAATAAGGCGGCTATATGGAAGACATTAACGCCGCGATAGCAAACCTGCTCGAAGTATTCGAAGAACACATTGTCAAGAAATATGGCCTTCTTGACGTTTCAGGAAACGGTCCCAAGCCGACCTTCATGAAAGCAACAGAGGTTCCGGATTCGAATCCGGAAACCGGGGATTCAAACCTCGGCACATCCGAAGAAGGGTCTTCTTTTGACAACGAATACGCCGCATACATGTATGAACAGAAAAAGAACACCTCTTCCGGAGTTTCGGTGACCCGGGAAAACGTAAGTGAAGGTGAATCTGTTTTGCAGACAGAGGCACTCGATACAGTATGCACAATCGGAGAATGGAAAGGGAAGACTTTCCGCGAGATGTGGGACCTTTCTGACCAAGGCGAGGGTACCGTCAGGGTTATCGCCAAGTCGCAACACCCTCTCGCAAAGGCGGCGGCGATTGTTGTCGCATTCTACGAGGAGGAAGACGAATGACCGACTACGCCTGTTTGATGGGTATTGTCGGGTGCATTCTGTTGTACATCTTGGGACAGTACCTGCTCCCCAACCCTATTCAACAAAGAATTGACTACTCACGTGGAATGGCACGGACTATGAATCTGGAGCCAAACGCGATGCTGCAATACACGAAAGAGTCAGCAGCATTGAGCGAGTGGCAAGACGTAGCGTTTGGAGAGGATGAGGAATGAGGAAAGGTGCGAAGAAAATGAAAAGTACCAACTTCGAACGCAAGACGGCCGAGCGCCGTAGACAATACAGGGCTACACGCGTAGCACAGATGAAGTCATGTGTCAAGTGTGAGTCTTTGTGGCCACCTGCGGACCTTCGTACGGGCAAGTGCCCCATATGCCTTGGGAGGTTCAGGTCATGAGCAAAGCATGTGAGTTGTGCGGGTACGTCGGTTCAGAAGGCATGAACCACGGCGCTCACAGCGTTTGTTTCTCTTGCATCGGTAAGGTGATTCACTTTGCCGTCACAGCAGGAATGCGATTCGAGAGAAAACAGAGGGATGAAGAATGAGCAAGTACCTCGTCAGCGGTTCGACAGACGGCATCAGTTGGCATCCGTTCGGATACTCAGACTCATTGAAGGAAGCACGCGAAAGAGCGGCGTCCTGTATTCTCAAGACTAAACACACCCACGTACGGATACAACCCACGGGTCTTACGAATGAAAAGACGAAGGTGATGTATTGACGTTGATGTGCATCGCCTGTGGTGAAAGAACCCTTACTATCGTTGAGTACTCCCCTTCAAGGGCTTCGTACGGTAGACGTAAGGACCGAGCCTTGTATGAATGTTCCAACTGTGGTCACAAGGAGAGAGTCGGATGACGGTTGACAAAAAGGAATGGTTGCGAAAAAACACGCTTGCGGTATTGCAGTACGAAGACGAATGGCTTAACGCCCCCGGCATTGCAGAGAGAATCAAGTCACGATTTGGAGATGCGATGTTCCATTGGAACGCGAAGTCCCTCACACCCATTCTTCGTATCATGGTGCGCGATGGTGAGGCACGTTCAGAAATAATGAAAGGAAGAGTCCACTACCGCCTAAAGGATGAGGCTTGAAGTCAGGTGCATGTGTGGTGCTTGGGGACGGCTTGTCTCCAAGGGAAAAAAGGATGAAGACGGCAAAACGGTGTGCGCCTTTTTGTGTCATTGCGGCTCTCCGCAGGTCAATTTCGATAACCCATATTACGCTTGGGGGCCTTGACTTTCGCAATGGTTATAGCCCATCGCTCCTACGGCTATACGTAAGGAGATAAAACGATGCAATACATGTTAATCAAAACAAAGGACAACCAACCAACGGTTCTGTACGTGTGCAGTTCTAAGGAAGAGATGAAGAAGTTCGTCAGCGCGCTTGAGCGCGGTGGCGTAAAGTACGACGGCACTCTTTCGGTGGTGACATACGATGGGGAGTAGTGGCTGGAACCTCAAGCACATCTCGTACTCAGCACTCTCAACTTGGCTCACCTGCCGAGAAAAGTTCCGTCAGAAGTACGTTCTACGTAACAAGGAACCACCGGGTATTTACTTCCCGCAAGGAAACACCATACACTCTGCCCTGTACGACTTCCATCAAACCCCCGACATCGAAGAGCAATTGCTTTACGACATGGCACAAGACTATTGGGCTAATGAAATCGAAGGCAAAGAGTTCTACGACTTCAAGGGCAACCGTCAGACGGCTGAACAGATTGAAGAAGCGAGAATCGACACTATGCGATGGCTCGGTGGCTACGTCTCCTCCGTCAAGGCTGGTGATACCCCGTTCATCACATTCGCAACCCCTCCTGAACAAGACGTTGAGCGCAACGTCGACGGCTCAGGTTTTACTCTCCGTGGCTACATTGACTTCTTCCCAAAGGATGTCTCAGTCATGAACACGGGTGAGTCCCTCATGGACTGTAAGGACGGATACATGCACATTGGTGATTTCAAGACCGGTTCAAAGAAGTTCAACGCATGGAACCAAACCAAGGCTGACATTGACCTTCAACCGACCGTGTACGGCTACATCATGGGTAAGAAGCCCGTAGCATTCCACTACATGGTCATTGAAAAGACGGCAACCCACGAGAAGCCGTCCATCAAGCACATCATCACATACCGAGACGAGAAGGACTACGAAATGCTTGAGCGCATCATTCACGAGTTCGAGCGTTCAGCGGACCGTCTCAATCAGTACGCAGATGGGAAGTTCTTCCCTGAACCCGTCATGGGCTTCGGACGATTCTGTTCCAAGTTGTGTTCCTTCAAGGATGTCTGCTGGGAAACAAACTTCTCGAAACAAAGCGAGGCGTGATTCTATGGATTGGTCTGCGGTATCTGAGTGGACTGTACTGTTCCTTTTGCTGTATATCACGTACATGAACATCCGTCTGATTCAAAGGGTCGATGCTCTCGGCCACCTAACTGTTGGTGTCCTTGATGCGGTAGACCCCGAGACAGTTCGGCAGTTAACGAATGAAGAGTTCGCTGAACACCTGTCAAACAACGAAGGACTCGCATGGAGAGAGTGGGATGCAAGCGAAGAGTGAACCTGACGCCACCGGATGGGCAGAACACTACTGTGAAGACTGTCATATTGACGACGAACACGTCACATACATCTATGGTGAACTGTTGTTCATCGTATTGGCTTGTTGCGGGTCCATACACATGGAACACATTGAGGTGCTACCATGATTTGGGACTCAGTCTTTGGGTGGGATTGGGACAGAATCCGGTTCCTTTTCGGATTCACGTTGTTCGTGTTCTTGTTTTCGGGATTTGTTTCTGCTACCGAGGGTGGGTCGTTCTTTGACCCAATCAACTTTATGTTTGCTTACATTCAAGCACACGACATAGAGTTCCTCATCGGGACTTTGATTCTCTCGATGGCTGCCTTTGGATGGTGGCGCAGAGAAAACGGGTGGGTGTAATCGTGGTCGCAGTAATGTACGTCTACCGTGAAACCGAGAAGATGACGCTCGATTTGTATGAGCCACTTCTGAACCTGATTGCTTCGAAATACTCCCTCAAGGTACAGGGCGTGTACGCAGACGGCTTTCAGGATGCGATGGTACCTCGTGGCGGATGGGACAACCTCATGCGAGACATCAAGACACAGGGCATCACCCACATTCTTATGACTAACTTTTCCAAATGGGACGGGGATACAGGCGCATTCATGCGAGAAGTTCAACCACTAATCAATGCAGGAATCACCCTTGTAGTATCGCAAGCAGGGTTCATCAATGGGGGAGTAATCAACGATGCGGCTACCTTCGCACAGGCATTCATTGTGCTTGAATCAGCACAGTACTACCGAGATGTAAAGGGACTTCGTGTCAGAGCAGGACAAAAGGCCACAAAGAAGAACGTCGGCAATACACCATACGGGATGAAGAATGTCAACGGCACCCTCAAGAAAGACGCAGAAGCGATGGAGAACATTCGTCACATCATGCAAGCACACCTCGCAGGCATCCCTCGGGGTGACATTGCACGGGCTTTGGGGCCTGATTTCAACTACGACAAAGTGTATCACGTCATTGAATATTGGCAGTCAAGGTTGGATTGGCGTGAAGGATAGGAAGGTGCATTCTGTGATTCCAAAACCAGCAAGCAAAAGCGTTGCAGAACGCCTTGGGCTCGATGATGTCAACCTCAACATTTCACTCTCTGAGGACACCAAGGAGATGCTTGAAAACGTACGTTCTACCATGCAAGTGGAAACGAGCAAAACACGTACCGTACTCATTCTACTCGGGTGTCTAAACGCGGTGTCGTTTTTGATTGGGAAGTACGCCATCTAACGTTTCCTCAGATTTCAGTTTTACATCCTTTATATACTGTCGAGGAGACCATACTTCTCTTCCTTCCCCATACATCTATGGAGCAAGGTATCAGAAGGATTCATTCAAGTCCGATGCGAAGTATCGTCAGTTTGGCCCCGTGGTGTAGTGGATAGCATTGGAGTTTGCGGAACTCCGGACCCGGGTTCGATTCCCGGCGGGGCCGCCATCGGTGATTGAATGAAAAAGTCCGAAATCCGAAAGATGGTCATGGCGATAAAGCCGAAATACCGCAAGGTACTGCTGGTTTTCTACTATTCTTTGGGGTTCTACAAGGGCGGAGAATTACAGTTCTACAAGGGCGGTCTGACGGATAACGTACCGAAACGCTTGTATGACCTACGTTCGTATGTACAGAAGCGCGGGTACACAGTTGACTTTGAGTGTGACCCGCATATCTTCTTTTCATGGAAAGCAGCGAAGAAGTTCGAGAAGAGATTGCTCAACACAAGGGACATTCGGACTGAATCTCCCTTCGGTTATTTCAACGGACATACCGAGTTGTTCAACACCCAGCCACTTGAGTATGCCTACAAGGAAGGATTCGCCGAGCCAAATTGGGAAGGATATTGGGACAATTTTGACGGTGGAGTTCACCATCCGGCGTGGCATCTTGGGGGATGGTTGTTCGAGGATTGACCGGTACGGTTAAGACCCATCGTTTTGTTCTGATGGTATGGCTGAATACGAAGACTGCAATTGCCCGACCCCTTCCCCAAGACATTCGGGGTGCCACCCTACTTCGTGTGCTCGATGCGAAGGTCTGATTGAATAGTGGGAGACAGAGGAAGAGAGGGCACCCAGCCCACCACAGGGACCTCTGCCCCCCGAATCACAGACCGAAGTCTGCGAGAGGTGACCCCTGCGGCAAAAATGGATTCGTTGTGACTGTATATCAAGGAACCCGTTCAACTTTTGCATATTTCGACGTTTCACCCCCCACTAACAGGGTGTGTTGTTCCGAGGGAAGTGTAGTCTTCCTCAAGTGTAGTCACCCTCGGCCCACTACACTCTTAACCACAATGAACCTCGGTCTGTTCGGGCCCGGGGACACATCCTCTGACAACTACCATCACAACCTTCTTTCTTTCATCTGCAATCACCACCGTCCCCGAGCCCACCTGTCAAGCAGGAGCGGTTGTGAGCAGTTTTTCTACGATTTACCCCCCATGTAGGGGGTAGAAAGGCATGTATCCCGTTAATTGGAGGCCCCCCATACACTTATGCCCCCAATTAACGTGCGGAGAACTATGAAGCGAGCCTCACTCGGGGGTCAGAAATGTGTCATCTACTGTCGGACTTCAACCGACAAGCAAGAAACCGGACTCGACACTCAATATTTCGACTGTCGAACTCAAGTCAGTAGGATTGGACTCGATTTGGTGATTCCCTCTATGGAGGAACTTACACTTGAGGAAGACTACACTTTCCTCGAGTTCGGGCACATGCCCGGAGGTTGGTTCGACGAAGGACTGTCCGGTGGCCTCGACCCTCTCGAAAGACCCGGCTTCAAGAGCATGATGAGATTCGTCGAGTCTGAAAACATCCCGCTTATCGTTCTGTATCACAATGACCGTCTCGCTCGTGATGTAGAATTGACCCTTCGCGTAGTAAGGACCTGCAAAGAGAACGGTATCGAGTTCTTGTTCGGGAACCTACCCGACATCAACATCGACACGCCCGAGGGAAAGATGCTCCTTACACAGATGTCATCTGTGGGCGAGTACTTCCGAAACGACGGAAAAAGAAAGACTAAAGCGGGTATGGCTCGCTTACGAGCAGAAGGCAGATGGCTGGGAGAAACACCTTACGGCTTCTATGCGCTCACCAAAAATGAAGACGAAAAAGAGTACGGCCAACTGTTGTACGACTTCGCAGAACTTGACGGTCTTGTGAAGTTGTTTCGCCATTTCACGTCGTCGCGTCCACCGTCTTACGCCGGCACAGCCAAGTACCTGAACGAACAAGGGATACCCACACGACGAGGGGGTCAATGGACTCGAACTCACGTTCACAAGTTGCTGACGAAGGCGGTTATTCGCCGCTCAAAGGATGAACTCGGACGCAAGTTTGGAGAATACTTCCCTGAAGAAATGATAGAAGGAGAGAAAGAAGATGCCGACACTACTGAATGAAGGAGAGAAAAAAGAACCGGAATGGTGGTGCAAACATCACAAGGGCAACGTACTACACCTGTGTCATCGGATGATGTCAATCATTGAAGCCATTGAAAACGACGATAAGGCAGGATTGGACACTCTCAAAAGCATGATGAAAAGACAAATACCAGCCTTTATCGAGTCTGCGAGGTGATTCTATGGGATACAAAGACGAAGTGAAGCGCGAACTTGTTGGTTGGAATGAAACCACTCAGCGGATATTCTTTGATGTTGTACGTACATGTCCACAGGACTTGAAAAGTGCTTTGATGTTTGAGATGACCGCACAACGCTTTTCGGAAATAGCAACCCACAAAGATGAAAACTTGATTCGTAGTACTTTCGAATCTATCGTAGAACAAATGAAATCACGCAAGAGGTTGCTTGGTGAACTGTCCCGGAAAGTGGGGTCAAGTGAAAACCATTCTGAGTTGGACTTACTTTGGGTTCTACGGTACGGTATGGAGTTCTTCCCCGATTATTCTCGAAAAGAGTACAATGATGAACGAGAAAAGGTCTTTTCCCGTATGGTAAATGCCGGAACCCGGAACCGCATCAATACAATCATTGGAA
>Ga0181393_1000501_pt1 | contig 14732 bp, 14 predicted proteins | sample 16SPOviralmetaG_FD_130122 | JGI IMG/M metagenome (GOLD analysis project Ga0181393, IMG submission 130122) | Marine viral communities from the oligotrophic San Pedro Time Series (SPOT) site, San Pedro Channel, CA, USA - 16 SPOT_SRF_2010-10-21 | ecosystem: Environmental > Aquatic > Marine > Strait...
GAAATGATTTTAAAGAGTCTCGAGCATGGGTGACTGTTAGATTGAGAGAAGAGTATGAGGCGGAAGACCTGATCAAGACAGTAAAAAATGTAAGAATTAGACTTTGGAAAATACAAGAGTTAACCGTAGGGCAACCAGAATTAGATATTCCTAATATGGAAAAAGAAGTAAAAGAGGAGGAGATTCCGTTTTGATAAAGGTATTATTACAGGTGCAGTATGAGTAAACCTATTGTTGTCATCGGACCGCCAGGCACGGGCAAAACAACTTTTATCTTAGATAAGATAGAAGAGTATATTGCTGAGGGATACTCGATTGATGAGATTGGTTTCTTTTCTTTTTCAAACAAGGCGGTAGACGAAGCTAAACAGAGAGCCAGTGAGAAATTCAAAATACCTGCCTCTCAATTAGAAAGCTTTTCCACACTTCACTCTTATGCCTTGCGTCAGCTAGGTTTAAGTCGTGACTATATAATGAGCAAAAATGATTGGAGAAATGTAGAGGATGTACTTCGGATTAAAATTAATGTTAATAATGATGACGATAGTTTTTACAATAACTACGACGACAAATACATTCAGTTAATTGAAAAAGCAAAGCGAAGAGATATTGATTTACGAGATTGTTGGACAATGTTTGCAAAAGATATTATCTATCACAAACTTGAGTATATTTCTAAAGGACTAAAAGAATATAAAGAAAAAGGTTATGAAAAGTTTACTGATGGTATCACAGGTTCTTTTGTTAAAGACTCTGGTCCTAAAATGGATTTTACTGATTTGATCAGTAACTATGTAAAGCAAGATAGAGTTAAACCTTTTCGTGTTGTATTTTTTGATGAGTCACAGGACATGTCCACGATCCAATGGAAAATGGCAGAGATGATTTGGAAAGCATCAGAGGTGTCTTATATTGCGATGGATCCTAATCAGGCTATCTATACTTGGGCTGACGCTGATGTGGCAAGAGCCATTGAGGTAAAAACTCAGTCCTCTAAAACGATTGTTTTAGATCAATCAAAGAGAGTACCAAGAAAAATTTGGGAAGTTGTTAATCGTGTTGAAGAGCAGATAGTTGCCTACGATGATATTAAATGGAAACCCGCTGAGAGAGATGGGAATGTAGAATTTGTTAAAGGTATCTATCATCTTAACGTTTCTGAGGGTAGTTGGTTGGTAATGGGTAGAACAAGGACAATTAGAGAGGATTTAGAAGAAGTACTACGTAAAAAGAATGTATTTTTTCGTGTTAAAATGCGGGATAATAAGTATCGTTATTCTGTGAAAGCACAGGAAAGAAATGCTATACTAACTTGGAAAGAATTAATGAGAAGCGAAACAAATGAAGTTCCGATTAGAATGATTGATAATTTATATAAAAGCATTGGAAAAGGTTTTGTAGCGAGGGGATATAAAAAAGTAGTGTCAGAACAAAAGAAAGCTTTTCCTGATAAAAAAGTTTGTTTTAAAGAACTAAAAGAAAGCTACGGTCTGGAAGCTGAATTTGGAATTTCTTGGGTAGATGTAATGACTACCTTGAATACAGAAACAAGAGCATACTTGGAAAACCTAGAGTCAAGGGGTGAGGACATAGGTAAAGAACCAAGGATAACGCTATCCACGATCCACCAACAAAAAGGTGGTGAAGCAGATAATGTTATTGTCTCTCTTGATATAGGAAAGATGGCGTATGAAGATTACCGCACCAATCCTATTAATGAGCATCGTTTATTTTACGTTGCCTTTTCAAGAGCGAGACACAATTTATTTGTTGTCTTACCTCAATCAAGGGAGGCTTATAGAATATGAACTTAAAAGAATTAAAAGATCACGGTCTTTTAGATGATGAAATGATTAAATGGGATGGTTTTGATGACTGTGTTTTAGGTGTTGGAAGCAGATGTGGGATGGAAGACATTCTTATTTATAGTAGACAAAAAATTGCTTACAAATTAAGAGACAGGGATAAAATGACAGTAGAAGAGGCTATCGAATATATAGACTATAACATAGTGGGAGCGTTTGTCGGAGAGAGAACTCCTATGCTTTTGGAGGATTTTATATGAGTAAGCAAATAGGAATGTTTAAACCTAAATCCGAGTGGCTACCACCAATGGACTTTCCCGATATTAAAGATGCAAAAAGAATTGCCATCGATCTAGAGACAAAAGACCCTAACATCACAGAAAAGGGTGCTGGCTGGGCTACAAACGATGGACACATTATTGGAGTAGCTATCGCTGTTGATGGTTGGGAGGGTTACTATCCTGTTCGACATGAGACAGGTTTTAATCATTCTCCTGAAATAGTTTTTGATTGGTTAAATGAAATGCTATCCACTGACTGCGAGAAGATTGCCCATAATGCCTCTTATGATTTTGGTTGGTTACAGGCAGAGGGAGTTAAGTGGAATGGTCGTATTATTGATACGATGATTGCGGGACCTCTCATTGATGAGAATAGATTTAGTTATTCTCTAAATGCAATGTCTAAAGAGTATTTAGGAGAAAGTAAAAATGAGTTTTTGTTAAAAGAAACAGCGGCACAGTGGGGTGTCGATGCTAAAGCAGAGATGTATAAGATACCTGCTCAGTTCGTGGGAGAATACGCAGAGCAAGACGCGGTTCTCTGTCTTAAGCTTTGGGATAGACTGAGTGTGGAAGTCACTAAAAATAATTTAGAAACTGTTTTTAATTTAGAAACGGATCTCCTTCCTGTTCTTATGGAAATGAGAAAGAAGGGAGTGAGAGTTAATTTAGATAAATTAGGGGTAGCAGAAAAAGAGTTAATTAAAAGAGAAAATAAATTACTTAATTTTGTTCACGATAAAACAGGTGGTAAGGTAGATATTTGGGCGGCTAGATCTATCGCCTCTATCTTTGATCTTTGTAAAATTGATTATCCTAAAACGGATAAAGGTAATCCTAGTTTTACAAAAAGCTTTTTAGAAAATCATCCTCATCCTGTGCCAAAGGCAATCGTTCAAGCGAGAGAATACAACAAAGCGCGAACCACGTTTCTCCATACGATAGAAAGATATAACCACAACGGTAGAATTCATGCCAATATCAATCAACTACGAACCGAGAATGGCGGAGCGGTGACGGGGAGATTTAGTTATTCTAATCCTAACCTACAGCAGATACCTGCTCGAGATAGTAAAGAGGCAGATATTAAAATAGGAACAATGATCAGAAGTCTATTTTTACCTGAAGAGGGGGAGAAGTGGGGTTCATTTGACTATTCACAGCAGGAACCGCGTTTAGTGGTTCATTATGCTGATTTTATAGGTTTAGCTGGTTCAGAAAAGCTCGTAGGAGCTTACAGGGACGATAAAAACACTGACTTCCATACGATCATGGCGGAGATTGGAAAAATCGAACGTAAGAGCGCTAAAACCATAAATTTAGGGTTATTCTATGGAATGGGTGTTGGAAAACTAGCAGATCAGCTAGGAATTAACCCTGAGGAGGCAAAACTACTTATCACCGAATATAATGAGAGAGTTCCCTTTGTTAGGAAGTTAGCTGACCGAGTTTCAGATCACGCAGGTAAAACAGGAAAGGTAAAAACATTTTTAGGAAGACAATGTCACTTTGATTTGTGGGAACCAAAAGCGTTTGGTGCTCATCGAGCATATCCTTATGAGAAAGCAAAAGAGGAGCACGGTATTAATACACCCTTAAAAAGAGCGGGTACATATAAAGCATTGAATAGATTAATTCAGGGTAGCGCTGCCGATCAAACCAAACAGGCAATGGTGACTCTTTATAAAGAGGGTGTTATTCCAATGATACAAATTCATGATGAACTAGCTATTAGCGTTGATGGTTCGAAAGAACAGCAAGAAAAAATAATAGAGGTAATGGAAAATGCTATTGAATTAAATATTCCATCAAAGGTGGATGTAGCTGTAGGAGATAATTGGGGAGAGGCGCAGTGAGTGATAAGATAAACCCTGATTACTATAAAAGTAAAATAGAGACTGCTGATTATATAGATGCTCATGAAATGGATTATTTTCAAGGCAATGTAATTAAATATGTAACTAGATTTAAGAAAAAGAATGGATTAGAAGATTTAAAGAAAGCTCAATGGTACTTACAAAGATTAATTAAAAAATATGAGAATAGTGACGACAGTTATTAAACTAATAAATTGCAAGAGACACTAATCTAACGACCTTTTCTGAATATACACAAGTTTCCTTCCATATAATTTTGGTCATCACTATTCTTATAATTAAAATATCATACCTGTTGTGCGTAAACAACAATTCTTTTTTTCTTTCCTGTGGATTAAAAATTATTAAAAAGGAGAAAAATCATGTTTAACTTAACCAACAAAGCAAAAGATCATTTCTTGAATTTTTTTAAGAGTGATGACAAGGACCAATCAATCAAAGATTTCTGCCAAGCAGAATACAAAAAAGATTGGTATGCCGCTTATATGACATACAAAAATGAAGGTCAGTTTCCTAATTTTATTAGAAGAACTCTTTAAGTATTCGCTATAATTTCAGCAAGGGATTCACAGCGCTTCGGTGTTTGTGAATGCCATCTGGAATCTTTCATCTCGTCTGAGGCTTCCTTCCATTTACTATTCCTCATGTTTTTCCACATTTTGGAAAAGTTTCGAACCCCCTGAGTCCCTAATTGAAAAACCATTTCAACTATTACCTCACCTACGTGTTGAGGTAAATCGTGACCAATACACTCCTCAATTAGAACATCAGCTCCCGCTGCTGCTCTATTTAGATCCATTTCAAAAAGCTCATTGGCTTCCTCTTGTGTTATAGAGACTCCCTTTTGAAATCTTTTTCTTTCATGAGGTTGAACTAAATGTCCTATGGCAACAGTGAGCTTGCCTAGTGAATCCTCGTATGGCTCTAATACACAGCCTTCGTGAAGACGAATTCTATTTTTTAATGAATCAGTAATTTCAATCATTTTGCACCTATACCCCAGTGTTCTTCGTGAGGGTCTTTTTCTACCTTTCGTTTAAACATATTTATAATAATTCTTAATAATTTCATTTATTTAAGTTTATAACCTAAACCAGCGTATTTGTCTACACTTCCACCCTTTTTAAAATTCATTGATGCTCCGAAGTTTAGTCCCCCCTGACCCACTCTAGCATTTAAGTCAACAGGTTGTCCAAATATATCTACTGTATTAGAGTAACCTAATTCGGGTTTCCCTGAAAAAACATTATCAAATCTTAAATTACCTATAGGTGTTTTTATTTGAGGGTTTTTTGAAAAATTATATAAATCCATTAAAGAAGGTAATCCTGTATTTTCGGCCATAAAAACGGGTTGTCCAATTGGATTTGTTTCAGGAGGTTGATTATAAAAATCTTCTTTTTGTTTATTTTTCATTTGCTCTTCTTTAAGCATTTTCTCAAATAGGTACTTGTCTAGTATTCTTCTTTCTTGAGGAGATAGTTCAGTTCTTAAATCTGATCCAATAGTTCCCTCAGGAACAATACCAATACTCTCTAAATATATATTACCCAAGGTATTATTAGGGTCATAGTATTCAGGAAGATTTACATTTTCCCGAGGCATATTAATTAAATTAGGATTTTCTATTGTGCTTCTTTGATAAGGAAGAGATACACCAGCATTGTCTATACCAAATATTGATGGATCACTCTCATCACCAATATTCCTGCCTGATGAAGTTGGGAAAGGAATTACACCTTCTGGTGCGTTAGCCTGAGGAATTATACTATTCATCACTTGCGTCCCAATTTTTTGATTATTAAGTGGAGCAGATACATAAGCCCCTCCTACTGCGTCTGCTCCACTTGAAAAAGGATCACGTCTTGGAACGGTTTCTATTCCCTGACTTTCACCACTAAAGTTACTTCTAACACTATCCCAAATATCTTTAACAGCACCTGTAAAACCAAGCTTACCTGACATGGCCGCCTCTGCAACCCCACCCAACATATCTCCAGCACCTCTTACCATATCTTGAAAAAATTCTCCAAATGTTGGAGCTTGTGCTGTCAGTTCAGGCTGCATCATTGATAAAATAGTTCGACCCTGTGCATCTTTCATAGGAATATCAGCACCAGACATTTGCAAACGCATAATACCATCAGGACCCTCAAGTATTTTACCACCAGCAGATTGTCCTTCAAAATACTGTTTTGATTTGTCTAAAAATCTTTGATAGTCCGCAGGTCTTTGATATTTTTGTTCTATATTTCCAGCTTGTTGAATAAATTTATCTTTACCACCAGCTTGATTAAACATGATGTTCTGATCTTTTTGACTATAGTTTTGAAAAGAATCACCACCTGGTGTGTAACTACCACGATTACCTACATCACTAAAGCCAACTCTTTTTGGTTTTGGTTTGTTTTGTTGACGAAAATCTGAGCCTTCACCTAAATATGCCATTATGCTACCACCTGTGGTCTTTTAAATTTATTTGTATCTAAACTAGCGAGACCACCATCTTTTGCATTAAAAAGAGGCATGCCAATTGACTCTAAGCTAGCCACGGTCTGCGGATTAATGGGGGAAGACAAAGGAGGGATAACGTCTACCCCCTGTCCGCGGGACACTTGAGGAGAAGGAATATTAAAGGACTGTGAATTTTGAGTATCAGGTTCCATTTCTATAAACTCTGATTCTGGTGCTTGTATTTTAGGAATAAACTCTTCTGCTTTTTTCTTAACATCATCCAAAAGTTCTTGACCGTAATAAGATCCTGTTGTGGCAAACTGTGTTTGATAATCCATCATTGACTCTGTAAAAAATACTACATTGGCAGCCATATTTTTTGTTAAATCTTTTACTTGTTTTTCTCCTGTTTGAAGAGCAATAAAATTCTCTAAACCGTCTCTACCTTGTTTTGTTAATAATAACTTAGAGAGATAATTCATACCTCCCGCTCTCGCTACTAAACCAGGTAAATTTACAAAACCCAAAACAATATCAAGCATACTTGCCTTGGGACTTACACGACTAAAATTAGCTCTTCGAATATATTCTAAAACATCTCCTATTTCTTTTAACTCTTCCTTTGAAAATAAAATTTCTGCCTTACCTTTACCTCCACCAGCAGTTCCCTTTAAAGATTTGTTAAGATTTTGCATAAACCTAACAGGATCTAAAATATCCTTAAAAACCAAAGGATCAAATTTATTAGATTGCACCATGTCTCGAGCTTGTCCCCCAGCTCTAGTTGCTTTAGATAGTTTTTCAGCTTCTAAGGTTAAATCTTCAATCGGTCTCAAGGATTTAATAAAAGAATCCTCTACAAGAGTAGCTTTCATTTGTTGAATGACATCATCATATCCGTTGTCCCTTAAAAACTTTAAAGCTTCCTCTGTTTCTTGAGCGCTTAACTTAGTAAATTGATTAACAATGTCATCCGCAGATTTTTTCCCTGTTTGAATAAAACCACTTAAAAAAGAATTTTCTAAAGCTGTTATTAAGTCAGAGTCTATTTTGTAATCGTCTCTTACTTTTTGTAAATTTTTTGCCACAGCGGTTTGAATGGTGTTACTCATTTGTTTTAACTGAACATTACCCAGTAAACCACTCTCAATGGTTTGATCTAAATCTTTGTTTAAAGCATCCAATAATTCTCTGGACGGTCTCTTCTGAGCAGCTGCACCTAAATCTTTGAAGACACTACCCGTTCCCGCTGCGGCTGAACTGTATTGACTAATTAAATTTTGAAATTGAAGAGCAGTTAATACACCCTCTCCCCCTGTATCATCTAGTAAAGATGCTCTAGCGTCTAATAAACTCCTGTACAGAGAGTCATCCCCTGTGCCCATTGGTTTGTATTGTGCTATTAATTCATCTAATTTAGCTACAAAGTTATTTGTATTTAATAAAGGTATCTCAGAAAAATCAACTATTTTTCCTGAGTTTTGATCTTTTAACTTAGATAAATTGGCAAACCCCTCATCAGCTCTAACTTTTCTATTTTTAATTAGATTATCTAAAATATTATTGTAAGCAGTAGAAATTTTATTTCCTAAGAGAGGACCACCTTGTTTACCATACAGTTGTTTCATCATATTCTGTATTGCTGTAGCAGTGTTGGTTATCTGTTCAAACGCTAAATCACGCCCCTGACCTCTCGTCAGGTAGTAACCTCTTAAAAAGTCTTCTATTTGTCTTAAAAAAGAATCACCGCTTATCTCTGATAAACTAAGTGCTCCATATTTTTCTTGTAATCTTAAACCCTCTTCAAAAAATTCTCTTGCTTCACTACCTTTTTTTCCTTTAATTGTTTTAACAATATCTTTTGTAGCAAAGTTTTTTACAGGGTTAACAGTTGTAACCCAATTTAAGAAACTGTTAGTGGCCCACTGAGTAGACCCACCCAACACACCATTAGACACAATTCTAAATGCTCTTTCCTCATTAGTTAGGTTTTCTTCACCTGGTAAGGAAGAAGATATAAACTGTAAGGCTCCCTCTCCAGCAGCCATTGTTAAGGCAGCGGTTATAGGATTAGCAGTAAACATAGCGGGACCAAATTGTACTACCTCACTAGCCATTTCAATTGGCTGTATAAACATTTCTGATACATTGTCTGCTGAAAATTCAGGATTGTATGCTTCCCAGCTAGCTCCTGGTTCATCTCTAAAAACAATGTTTCCCTCATTATCGGAGAAGACATTATTTTCTCCATAAAGGTTTTTCACATAACCTATTTCACCTGCCTTACTGACTCCCTCCTTTAAATCAGCAAATAATCTATCTTTAAAAGCAACTTTGTCGCTTTTCCCTTTGGGATATATATCAGGTCCAATTTCCTCTTCTAGTTGAGCCAAAAAAGATAAAAAGTTTTCCGCATTGGAGACATAAGGCTTAAATACTTCATCTTCTTGTATAGGAATTAGAGGAATATCTTTAACACTTCTAAAGGGATCATAAGTCCCTGTTTCTTTACCTAATATTGGGTTGAAATCTTCAGCCATATCATTTTTAACCTGGACTATTTATTTACCCTGTCTATAATATCTTGTGGATTATCAAGATTGAATTCTTTTCCGCGATCCGTTAATGGTAAATCAAAGACTTTCTCCAATTCCTTATAGTAATCAAACTTTTTATTATCAGGAAGACTATCAAAATCACCTACCGTAGGTAACTCTAAATTAGATGTAAAGTCGGGAAGAACTGATATAGAGCTTAAACCTCTCTCATCCACAATATTTTCAAAACCACTTCTAACTCCTTCATAGGCTCTGTAAGCTCCCAGTGTTGCCCCTCTCGCCGCGGAGATAAGAGTTGCTCTTTGTTTTGGTGTCAAAACCGTTTGACCATTGAGAATCTTGTTTATAGTATTCAGACTTATGTTCTCAAACATAGATAAGTCAGTAGATGCCGCTAAACCAAATTCACTATCTCTAACAACAGAGGTTGGATCTAAAATTTTCATGTAAGTAAAGACCAGAGCCATGTCAGTGGCACCAGTGGAATCTGCGGCTATGGTATCTAGAATAGAAAACTGTCTGACAGCCGAAGAAAAGTCTTTTGTTTGAGCTAGATACTCTTTTCTTAAAGTGTCTTCTTGTGAAATTTTAAATTTTCTCCCCTCATCTGTATCATAAAAATCTTGTTTAAATCGAGGACTATTTTTTACAAAGTAATCTGTGTCTTGATCGATTTGAATTAATTCTTCATTAGTTAAATCTGGAAACAAATTTTTAACTGACTGAGCTGTCTGTAATTTAAGTCCTTTATTTATCTGTTCCATTTTTGTGTTTGTTAGAGAGGTGTAATATATATCCGCACTGCTGATGGGGAGACCAGTGTCTTTATCAAAGGGAATAGGAACTCCACCTACGTTTTGAAATATTATTTCTCTGTTCTTCTGTTCCGCAAAAGCTTTTTTAATTGCCTCTGCTCCAAAAAGTTTAACGAAGTCTGACTGTTTCGTAGCTTGAATTTCTTTGTCTTTTGTTGCTAAGTTTAAGGCTTGTGTTTTATAAGGCTGTTTTAGTTTCTCTCCAGCCTGACCTGCAGTGCCAATTCTACTAAATCCTCCCATCAAAATTTCACTAAAAGATTTGTTAGGATCTAAGATGTCTTGAGCAGTTTGAAGCAACAAAGGGGAGACCACACTAGTTAAAAATTGACTCTTTAAATCAGCATTGTTCAATAATTTTTCTTCATATTGTTTTGCTCTTTGAGTAATATCAACAGGTGCCTTTCCCATATCAAACATATTTTCTCCCATTTTCGTAATAAAATCATACTGATTAGGGGACATCATACCCTGTAAAATATCGTAGTTTTGTGGAGAGGATGCAGCTGTGTTTTCCGTAGGCATCTTTAAACTCATTGACATGTCTTGCCCAGCAAAAGGCACAGCATCTGCTGAATTAATAAAAAGTCCTGTATTCGCTCTAACTATTCCCATATTTTGCGGATTAGCTAGTTGATCAGCCGCAGTTGGCATCATTGGTTGAGACATACTTTGAGCCTCCTGTGTTTGAGCAATACCACCTTGCTCCTCTAATTCAAAAACTGGTTGTACCAAAGCGAGAACAGATAAAGGGGTATCCTGAGCGTCTTTTTCTCCTACCTTCATTGCTAATTCTTGTACTCTTCCCTCTAAAGGAATGTCATCCCCTCTAACCTCATTCATTAGCTGAACATACTGGTCAGGGGATACCTTAGCGATACCTGCGTCTGACGGTTCGCTAACCGCGGTCATCATTTCTTCCTCCGCATCTAGTCCATCGGCAATACCCACAGCGTCAGCAGTCATTTCACCACCCTCAGCCATGTTTTTTAATCTATTTAAAAATATTAACTCCTCCTCTGGTATCATGTCGCCTTGAGGAGGAAGAGCGCCTTTTTCTTTCATTTCGTTTGAAATTTTAAAATTAGTAAACTCATTTAATAATGGAACTAAAGCACTAAAGTTTTCAGGCGTATTACCTTGTAACAACATTTCTAAAATATTTTGACCGTTAGGTATTTCGGTTATTAAAAAACGTCTAAATTCATCATCTAATAAAGCTTTTGTGTAAGAATTCATTGGTTCTTCTGTTGGCATTTCACCCTCTCTTACAACAGAGTTGGGATCAACCAACATTTCTCCACTTCTTACAACAGAATTGGGATCTAACATATTTAAAAAACTTTTTCTTTGATCAGGACTCAGTATTTCACCACTTCTTACAACAGAATTGGGATCTAACATATTTAAAAAACTTTTTCTTTGATCAGGACTCAGTATTTCACCACTTCTTACAACAGAATTGGGATCTAACATTTCTCCCATGGGAGAGCTGCCCTGTTGTCTTCTCACCATTTGAGGTCTAAACATTGGTCTTTGCATAACTACATTCATTAGAATAACCCTTGCATTCCTTTTAATCCGCTAAGTGCTCCGAGACCAGCCATTCCATATCCTATTGTCTGTTGTAAAGGAGATAAGCTGCCACCACCTCCAGCCGAGGCTACCTGAGGTATAGATGGTGCATAACCAAACGCTGATCCTAAAAACCCTAACTCTGTAAACGGTTGCTGATATTGTGCTAACTGATTAGCGTAGTCCACATCGAAACCTTTTTGTGTTTGTTGTTGCTGTAAGTTTGCAAAGTCTAACATGGTACCTATGTCTACTAACCCTGCTTTTTGTACATCAAAACCAAGACCCGCTTGACCTGCACCTAAAGCACCAAATTGTGATCCTAAGCTACCAATACCACCCGCACTTGCACCTAAGCCTTGTGCACTAGCTAAATCTCTCGCATACTTTTGTTGTGTGGCATAGTTAAAAGCATCAGCCATTGAACGAGACCTTGCTCTTGCCTCATCTTCTGTCATTAAGGCTCTTTGCACACCTTCACGTCCACCACCAAATGCACCTGCACCTACAGCATTAGCGTCTGCTTTAGTCCTAGCTATATTGTATGTTCTAGCAATTTCATCTTGAATCGTTTGTTGATAAGGATTCATATAAGATTGAAGATCTTCTAAAGTGGGAGCTTTACCAATACCTTTATATGCATCAGCAGCTTCCCCATACAAATCTTTAGCTTCTCCTAGAGCACCAACACCCTCTGCCATAGTTCCAGCACCTGTATCAACATAATCCTGATAGGAACCAATTCCTTGAGTAAACTGATCTTGAGCTTTCGAATAAAGATCGTTTAATTCAGCTAATTTTTGTTCAGGGACACCTTGGACATCACCCGCTTTAATATCATCAAGAAGAGCTTTGATACTATCTAAGTACCCTAAATATTTACCTTGAATTTCTTCTTCCATTATGCTCTCCCCACCATGCCCATACTTTGTTTAGATAAACTACCACCTTTTTCTAAACTTTTCATTAATTTATACATATTCTTTGCTCCCGCTTTCCGCGATCCGCCGCCCGCGTTTCTTACAGCTTGAGCAGTCATTACAAACTCTCCATCCGATAGCATTGCAGGAATGTCATCAGAAGTTCCCGTTCCAGCTCCTGCAATTTCACCGATACGCTTTGGATGTTCTTTTACTTTACCATCAGGGTGTTCTATTTTTTGTCCAGTATTTGCAATACCACCTGTTACCTCACCGCCGTCAGCGGCGTAGGAGAAAGTGAAATCTTCTCTCGCTTGTTCATCATATCCTGTTCCCCCTTCATCTGGCTTGTCACGAAAGGCAAGAGGAAGTAGTGCACTACCTGCCGCGTATAGCGGACCATACTTATAACCAAAACCTGTCTTCTCTGTCGGAGAGGGAAACTTATTTAAGAATGTAGAAAGCACCTCTGGATTGTTACTTGCTACAGCTTTATCTAAAGCGCTTTTATAGTAATCTTGATACGCTCCCGCTTGACCCATTGCCTCATCAAACTTTGTGGCGGCGGAAGTTAGTCTCTCTCCTCTTTGAGTAGGATCAAATGTCTGTCTTAAAAACGAATCCTCCCCTGTAACATATTTTTGCATGAAGCTCTGGTCTTGTCCTCCAGTATCAGATAAACCTAACTGTTGTTTAAAAGAGTCTCCATATTTCCCTCCGCTAAGACCACTTGCAATTCCAGATGTGGCTACCTGAAGTGCCATATTTTTTGCAATGTCAACTGGCTTTTGTCCAGCGGCTAAACCAATTCCTGCTCCTATCAATTGTTTTGTTATTGGACCACCAGGTAAAAAAGGTAAAACATAAGGAGCAATCGGAGCAACAGCTCTAGCAACACCTGTGACAGTGTCCTTAACATTTTGAAAGAAATCCCCGATCAGCGATCCGAGACCTAATTCATAAATTTGTGCGTACTCCTTTTCTTGCATTTTATTCCTTTACTCAGGGAGAGTGTGTGCTCCTGCAAATACATTGGGAGCTGTTACGTGAACATCTCTTCTAATATCTGCTTCTGTTGTGTCTGTATCTGGATTGTCAATATCTGCCTGACAATCCTCGTGTGAACTATACTCTTGACCTGTTTTAGTGTTAGTGACAGTTGTCTCTACTTTTGCACTATACACAGGAATTTTTTCACCATTGATCACGTCATAACGCAAAATCTTTGGCTCATCTACAATCTTTGCCATACTCTATTTTTATAGATAGAAAGCTAGGAAATCAACAGGTTTATTGTTGTTGCTTGACTTCTAATACAGATATATCAGAGGTGAGATTTGTTGAAGACGCTTCAATTTTTAAAGAATCTCCACCCTCATACACAAAAGGTCCATTGAGTTGTTGAGTAGATCCATGAGCTACATCAATGTTGTTGATCTCTACGTCAGTAGAACCATTATTATGTGTTATTTTTGCATTAACAGTACCTGATCCTGAATCATTATGAAGAACTATCGTTTGAACTATGAAGGTAGAAACAGGTGTTGGAGGAGTTGCTGCCACATTTGCAACAGGAACTGTAAAAATTGTTATAACATCAGTGTTAGCTGCCTTTTGTGTAAACCTTTTAAATACGTCAGCCATCTATCTAAAAAACCACGCTCTTCTTGTGGACTCCTCTTGAGTGTCTTGTGTATATTGAGTGTTTAATTGTTGTATCATTTCCTCTAACTGTCGAATTAGTTCAGCAGACTGTTGAGCATCATACTCAGGTCTAGGGTCAGGAAATCTTTGTAGTATTAATTTTGCCATTATCTTCTACCATCAGGTTGAATATCGAAACGTTGTGTTCCTAATCTCCAAGCGGTGCCTGTTGTATTAGAAACAACATTGACTGTGAATTCTCTACCTCTTCCTCGTAAGCTTACAAACTCTGTTGTGTCAGTAAATGTTGCTGTCTTAATAACACTTGTCGTATTGTTTGGATAATACTTAAATTCTAATTTCATATTTAAAGTACCTTCTTGATTTTGAATATCAGGTATAAGTTTTTGCACAAAAAGAATATCATTACCGTCACCTATTTCTACAGATCCTGATTTCACAAAAGCAGTCATGGCTTCACCGTCTGCATTATTTCCTGTCTCATGTAAAAACATTTGAGTGGCACCATCAGTTAAACCAGAGATAACTTCGTTGTTGGCCGTGGTCGTTGGTAAGTAGTCCGAGGCTACAGGGTTATCATAAACTTCTCTATCAATCCAAGTTGTTCTATCTAGTGTTCCTGTCCACCAGGTTTGCTCTAAATAGTTATAAGCCACTACTGCATTAATTGTGTCAGATCCTGTTCTAGGATAAAACCATAATACTTCATTGTACTCACCGTTGTGACCTACGAAAGCATTTTCAGATCCTGTTATATTAATATTGTCAAAAACAAACTGTTC
>Ga0181393_1000503_pt1 | contig 14674 bp, 21 predicted proteins | sample 16SPOviralmetaG_FD_130122 | JGI IMG/M metagenome (GOLD analysis project Ga0181393, IMG submission 130122) | Marine viral communities from the oligotrophic San Pedro Time Series (SPOT) site, San Pedro Channel, CA, USA - 16 SPOT_SRF_2010-10-21 | ecosystem: Environmental > Aquatic > Marine > Strait...
AATGGTTGTATTCTCATCCACAGTATGGAGGACATTCTACACCATCACCAGTTTTAATACAGCAAGATCAAATCATATTAAATAATGCAAGAAAAGGAAAACACAATGAATCCAAAACTAGTTCATAAACATCTGTTGGTAAGGGCTGAAGTAAACTCACCACCTTTATTCAAAGACAGAGAACGTTTGGACAATGAAATTAAAAGTTTAATCAAAAACATTGACATGAACATACTGTCAGGACCACACACCAAATGGTCAGATGTGGAAGGCAACGAAGGATACAGTTCAGTGGCTATCATTGACACCAGTTCTGTCACATTCCACAGTTGGTTACAACCATCGGTTATCCAATTGGATGTTTACAGTTGCAAAAATTTCAAAATAAAAACCATATTCAATTGGTTGGCACAATTTGATTTGGAGCAAGTGGATTACAAATACATCGATAGAGAGCATGGATTCAAAACATTAGACAACAATGAATTAAGTTGGTGGGACAACAAACAATACAACACCAAATGGACAGACGAGGTGGTATACGATTAATGGCAAAATACAAAGGTAGAACAGTCACACTCAACAAACCTTTTAGGACACCAAATGCTTCCAAGAAGAGTGGTGTGTATGTGAGGAACAGATCAACAGGTAAAGTGAACATAGTAAGATTTGGACAGAAAGGTATGAGCATAAAGAAAAACATACCAGCAAGAAAGAAATCATTCATAGCAAGATTCACACCCATATTGAAAGCAGTAAAAGGACAAAAAAATCTTTCACCTGCATATTGGAGCCTAAAAGCCTGGAGATAGGTCACAATGGACATACAAACACTGACAGCACTATGGCCCATTTTTGTAGCATTTGTGCTGTTGATAGTGACATTGGCACAGGCACACTATCGTATCAAGGTGTTAGAAGAGAAAGTCAAAGTAGCATTTGAACTGATCAACAAAATTAATGAAAGAAAATAAATGGGTAGAAGAAGATTATACAGACAACCAGTCGAATCAGCAAGACACGAACAGTTTAAAAAATTATGTTTGGAGTATTTCTCCAATCAAGAAAAATTAATGAAGAATCCTTCTATGAGATTTGCCATTAGGGCAAGGAAGGCTCTTGTTAATATCAAGTCTGTGGCACACGCCCTTGGGCTTGAATTACTATCGTTGTATGCACCATCACAGAATGAAGGCAAAGAGATTGTAAATCCCTTTATCTACAAAGATGGACGCAATCACGGTAAATATAAACACAACGAGGTCAAATCAGACCTAAACAAAAAAGGAGAAAGTGACGATGACACAAGAAGAATCATTGACGGACATTAATGTTGAGACCACTCAGGCTCAACCAGAAGTCATAAAAAACAATCCAACTGAGGACGAGGTATCGACAGAACCTAAAACCTATACGCAAGAACAACTTGATGCGATTGCTTCAAAGATAAGAAAAACTGAAGAAGCGAAAGTGTTTAAGAAATTTGAGGGTGTAGATGTTGAGAAGTATCAGACCTTGATTGCTAAAGAAGAACAGGCCCAAATGGCTGAGCAAAAAAGGAAAGGTGAGTTTGAAAAGATCTTACAGCAACAGGCTGAAAAGGCCCAAGCAAAGATTGGTCAACTTACTGGTGAACTGACAAAGATCAAAGTGGATGGAGCCTTGCTTAACGCGGCATCAACCAAGAAAGCGATCAACCCTGAACAGGTCGTAAGACTTGTAAGAGAACAGGTTAAAATGTCAGAAGCCGGTGGTGTTGAAGTAATTGACAGTAAGACTGGACAAACAAGATACTCTGACACAGGTGAATCCTTGACTGTAGATGGATTGGTAGATGAATTTTTAAAATCGAATCCCCATTTCGTCCAGGCTGGACCAGCAGGTGGCGGTAGTAAATCTAACACACAGACTGATGCTCCTCTAGATGTTGATATTTCAAAACTGGATATGACAAATCCAGAACATAGAAAAACTTATTCTGAGTATCGTAAGAAACAAGGAATAAGATAACATTAACAACAACTAACAAAGGAGAAGAAAATGGCTGGAGAAATCAAATCATTAACTTCAACATTAGATGATCTTTTAGCACCCATCGTCCAAGAGGCGATGTTTGTTGCATCAGAAAGATCAGTAATGAGAAACCTTGTAAAAAACTTTCCTGTTTCAAGAAACGCAGGTAAAGTATTACAAGTGCCAATATACCCGGCGCAAACAGCGACGGCATTAACAGAAGCAGACGACATCACACTAGGTGCAATTTCTACTTCTAAAAAAGATATCACATTAGCAGAAGTAGGTATCGGAACAAACGTTTCGGACTTATCTTTAAACTTTTCAAGTGCAAACGTGATTGCTGATTTAGGTAAATTGTTCGGTGAGGCTGTTGCTAAGAAAATGGACCAGGACTTAACTGCTCTATTCTCAGGCTTCTCAACTTTCGCATTAGGTAACGCAACTAACACTCAAACAGAGATGACAGCGGCTCACTTATTTGCGGCGGCGGCAAAACTTAAAAATGCAGGCGTGCCAGGACCATACTTCGGTGTGTTCAACCCGGCGGCTATCTTCAACATGAAGAAAACTATGACATCAACTTTCGTTCCGCAAGGAAACACAGGCGTTGTAAACGAAGCAATGACTGAAGGTTATGTTGGTAGAATCGCAGGTATCGATATCTTCGAAACTTCAAATGTTGTGGCTGACTCGGCTACATCTGCAGTAAACGGTGTATTCGCAAGAGACGCCTTAGGTTTAGCAATGGGACAAGAAATCTCTATCAAAACACAGAGAGATGAAAGTGCTAGAGCGACTGAAGTTATTTGCACAGCAACATACGGTGTATCAGAATTACATGATTCATACGGTGTTCAAGTGCCAGTAGACGCAACTATATCATAATAAGAAAGGAGGATTATCCTCTGCTCATATTATTAAAAGGCCCTGTAGAAATATGGGGCCTTTTTTTTATCTTTAAATAAAGGCATGACAACGATAGTTTGGTTGAATGGTCCTTCGAGACAATCACTTATAAAAACATTGCCAAAGCAACACATTGAAATTGGTTGCAATTACATCAGAAATGACAGACCCGTGGACCACGTGGTGTGCTACGACAAACCAATGATGGATGCACTAGAACGAGAACAAGGTGTTGCATATTGGACAAGGAACTATTATGCCAAACCAGGTGTTTGGAATTATGTGCCTGCAAATGGCACACATCCACAAAACTCTGGTGTTTTAGCCATACAATTAGCACACAATTTAAGCCATAAAAACATCTATATAATTGGCTTAGATTGGGGCATAACCAAAGACACATCCTATGACTATTCACACATTAGGAAGGCAAAAAAACTGCCAAAACACACCAACCATTGCATCAAACATTTAGAAACATTCAACACAAACAATAATATTTTTGTTGTGCATGATGACAAACCTGATGTCACCATACCTGTAATAACAAAACAAAAGTTCCTTGATGCTATCCAATAAATACTTGCATCAAGTAGGACTTGATAAAATTTAGTAATACCTTAAAGAAGGACTTTAACCATGGCGACATTCGCAACAGACACGAACCTGAAAGAATACGAACCTGACATCTTAAAATACGGAATACAGGATTTTTCAGACTTACACTCTAAAACATACGACGATATAATTAGACTACTCAATATTAAATGGTGGCCTACACAACAATACGGCACAAATGATATCAGTGCAGTTGGCGGTAATCTCAAACTTACAAACAGCAAATTAAATGCTAATCAATTTGTAAGGGCGGCTGTATACCATGTGTTGGCATACTACATCTATCCAAGACTGTCTACTTTTGATCCAGATGGTGATGCTTTCACAAATAAGATGAATTACTACAAGTCAAGATTTGAAGAAGAATTCGAACTTATTTTAAGAGATGGCGTTCACTACGATCTCGATAGTTCAGGCACATTTACAGATGCAGAAAAACAATCATTTCATATGGGGCGTTTAATTAGATAATGTCAGCAAGAGAAAACATAGCAAAAAACATATTTGAACAGTTGGAGAACATGACTGATCCTGCTGTTAATCACATCTCCAGAGAGGTATTTGATGTGCAGAAACTTGCTATCACACAATTTCCAGCAATCCTAATGGTAACCGGCAACGAGGTCAGGAGCGACATATCAATGGGCCTTAGGGAGAGCACACTACAATACGAAATGAGATGTTATGTCAGAGGCACACAGATTGACACCCTAAGGAATGAAATAGTAGAAAGAATTGAAGAAACATTAGAGCTTTCAAGAGACAGAGACATCACAAAAAGCGTAGACAATATCCATAACGTCACAACAAGAATATCAGGAATAGATGTCGTTGAAAGAGCTTTGCCTTTGGGTGAAGTGGTAGTGACTGTGGAAGTTGTATACAGATACAAAAAAGGAGTGCTATAATGGCTATACAAATGTATAAAGGAAAAGTTTCAGAGATAGTTGACAACAAAGTTGTTCGTCAGCATCTGGAAGACGGGTGGACATTTAGTCCATCACAACCAACAGCAACTTTCAAACACAGCAAGAATAAAATTACTGCTGAGGGCGAGGTTGAAACAAAAGATCTTAAAAAAGATCTAAACAACAAGGAGCAGTAAGATGGGATATAACAATACAACTTACACAGGCGAAACTGGCGTTATCAAATATGATGTTTCAGGCACGCCAACAGCAGTTGCAGAAATCAGATCGTTTACAATCGATCAGGAACAAGCGACAGTGGAACAAACAGTGATGGGAGACACTACTAGAAGTTATCTTCCAAGTTTAGCCCAGTATTCAGGATCTATGGACGTATTTTTCAGAGATGACGACGCGGCGGCAAATGCCTTATTTTCAGGTATCGGTGCAGGCGCGGCTACGATAGAAATATATCCATCAGGTGAGACTACAGGTTCTAAACTATATGGAGAGATAATTGTAACAGGTCACTCTATAACGTCAAACTTTGACGGTATGGTAGAGGCTTCAATCTCTTTCCAAGGAACAGGTGGATTAACTAAAGAACCCGCATAATATATTTTTATAAAATTGTGTTTACAGTTAAGTCACCAAACAGCAAAAAGGTAATCACTGGGCTTCAAAAAGATATTGCTCAGCAGGTTCGCCTTATAGCCAATGATCTTTTCAAAACATTGAAAAGAGAAACTCCGAAGAGATCCGGTCGTGCTAGATCCAACTGGAGATTGACAGGTAGAAAGACGAGGTATCAAGCAACAAATGATACACCGTATATCAACCGTCTTAACACTGGCTATTCAAACCAATCACCTAAGGGTATGACTCGACCTGCCATTAGGGAAGTTGCCAACAAGCAAAGGAGATTCAAATGAATCAAACAGTAAAGAAGGAATCACCTATTAGCAAGATAGCTCAACACTATCAAAATGCTATAAGTGGTGAAATGAGTAAAGTATCGATCCCTGAGTGGGATATGGAGATCTATTGTAGAAAAACATATCCCTTCAGAGAAGAGTCTAAAATAATTGAACTACAATCACAAGGCAAAACAGTTGATGCCTTGGTTGAAAGTTTGTTAGTTAAGGCTTTGGACAAGGACGGTAAAAAGATCTTCACTACATTTGACAGATTAAGCCTAATGAACGAGGCTGATCCATCAATTATTGTGAGGGTTGTAGGCGAGATTAACAATATTGAGCAAAGAGCAAAAATTGAGGATCTCGTAAAGGAATAAAGGCCAGTGTTGACTTGGGTTTTATCTTATTGTTAGCAGACAGATTAAAAAAATCTGTCGCGGAGATAATGGAGCTCACAACATTGGAACTGGATCTTTGGGCCAGCTGGATAAGAATCGAGCAGGATGCCGCTAACAGGCAGGCAAGGCAAACAAAGGCCAAAACGAATAGGAGATAGACAAGATGTCTAACAAGTTGATTGTTGATGTATTAACAAAAAATACACAACGATTAGATGCACTAGAAGCCAAACTGGGTAAAGTTGGCAAATCTTCGATGAACGTTGCTTCAGCGGCTAAACTTGCGGCGGGAGCCTTTGCGGCACTAGGAGCAGGCAAACTTGTTAAAAGTTTCATAGACGTTGGACGTAGTGTTGAAAACCTATCATTAAGATTTAAGTTCCTTTTTGGATCAGCACAAGAAGGTGCCAAAGCATTTGAAACATTAACTGCTTTTGCAGGCACAGTGCCGTTCTCACTGGATCAAATAGCGGCGGCATCAGGTAACTTGGCAGTTGTGTCAGTTGATGCAAAAGAACTAGGTAAAAATTTAGAAATAGCAGGTAACTTGGCGGCTGTGTCAGGATTAGATTTTCAGACAGCAGGTGAACAATTACAAAGAGCATTATCAGGTGGTATAGGTGCGGCGGATCTTTTAAGAGAAAAAGGTGTTAATGCACTATTAGGATTCAAAGCAGGTGCCAAAGTAACAGTAGAAGAAACGGCGGCGGCATTCCAAAGAGTTTTTGGACCAGGTGGTGAGTTTGGTTCAGCGGCAACAGAACTAGCAAAAACATTTGATGGAACAGTGTCAATGTTACAAGATAAGTTGTTCAACTTCCAAAGAATAGTTGGCAAAGAATTTATTGATGCATTAACAAGTCAATTTGGTGAACTAGACAAAGCACTGGCAGACAACGCGGCAGAGATAGATGACATAGCAAAAAGTCTAGGAAGTGCATTAGCCACAGCGGTTATAACCACAGGCAACGCAGTTAAGATATTAGCCGACAATTTTGTGTTGGTTAAAACGGCATTGGTAGCATTGGCAATTGGCAAAACCACTGCTATGTTTTTAACATTTGCAAATTCAATTAGAAACACATCCACAGCAATGGGGGTGCTTAATGTGGTAATGGGCAAAAATCCATTTATTAAAATTTTATCAGGTGTATTAGCAGTAGGTGGTGCTTTGGCATTCTATTTCAACAAGACATCAGATGCAACCAAGGCACAAGAAGAATTCAACAAGGTTCAGAAAGAAACACTTAGACTTTCAGAAGAGATGAGTGAAGGATCCATCGGAGACAATGTTTCAGAATCAAACAAAGCAGAAGCCAAACGAATCATGGACAAAGAGGCGGCAATACAAGCCTTGCTTACCAAAGAAAAATCATTTTTGGATGCTATGGGTATCTTGGGTGAAGATGCACTGGCTAAAAACTTACGTATAGAACAAGAAAGAATTAGCAAATTAGAAGCCATTAGATCTGTTGATGTAGACAACTATGAGAAATACACCGACTTAATTAACAAGGTAGAGGAAGATGCTACCAATGAAAGAATTAAATTATATGCTGAGGAAGAGAAAAAGAGAAATGCAATACGAAGAAGAGGCATAGACCTGTTCAAACAAGGCAAATTCAAAGAAGCAGATATAACAGGTGTCACTGAAAAGGAAAAGAAAGAAATTGCTATCAGCACCAGTCGAGACACGTTAGACTTACTTGCATCACAGAACAAAAAGTTTTTTCAAATACAGAAAGCAGTTAAGATAGCAGAAGCAATATCCAACACGGCACAAGGTGTTACCAAAGCATTTGCAATGGGAGGACCTCTAGGATTTATTACAGGAGCGGCAATTTTCGCCGCAGGTATGGCACAGGTAAGTGCCATTAAAGCACAAACATATCCAGGCAGAAAATTTGGTGGACAGGTTATGGCAGGCAGAACATACACAGTGGGAGAAAATGGACCTGAAACATTTAGACCCAGTTCCACAGGCATGATAGAACCAAACAGTCAGTCAGGAGGACAAACAGAAGTAAATGTAAATTTCAATGTCACAGCCACAGATGCACAAAGTTTTGACGAATTACTGGTGCAGAGAAGAGATACTATTGTTGGTGTAATAAATGAAGCACTAAATGAAAACGGTCAAAGGAGTCTAGTATAATGAGTAGCACAACAACAACATCTGACGCACTATCAACTAATTTTTTCGCGTCAGCAGAAATATCAAGTTCAAACACCACAAGAATTAGCGAAAGTATCAGCAGAAGAACACAAAGGAAAGCAGTAGGTGGACAATACTGGACGATGCAACTACAAAGTAAACCACTCAACAGAGAAGAGTTGGGTGTTTTGTATTCATTTTTGGTCAAACAACAAGGATCATTTTCAGATTTTACTATTGTTCCACCCATATATGGATCAACTGCCAGCACCAATGCTAGTGGCACACCAACAATCACAGCAACTTTTGCCGCTGGTGTAAGCCGTGTGAGTTCACAGGGTGGATCAGGTTCATTAAAGGCTGGAGACTACATAAAATTTTCAAATCATGACAAGGTGTATATGCTGGTTCAGGACATCAATCAAGACTCAAGCACAGAGGACTTCTTGCACATTTCACCACCATTAACTACTGCTATTACTAACAGCACAACAGTGGTTTACAACAATGTTCCGTTCAAAGTTTATTTGGCTGACGACAAAACAACATTTAAAACCAACACAGACGGGACAAGCACAATATCGATAACGGTTAGAGAGGACATCTAATGCCAAGGTCACTTTCATCAGGACTGATAACATCATTGTCCGGACAACAGCAAAGGGTCGCGGATCTAATAGAAATACATTTGTCAACTGCTGTGTATTTCAACAACAGTTTTCTTGATCTTTCCTATGACAGTGCAACAGCACCAGATTCAGGTGCTAACACATACCTTGCACAAGGACAATTTTTAGGACTAGGCAATGTTCAAGAATCAAAAGACATAAAAATAGGATCAATGAGGGTGGCTTTTACTGCTGTTGATTATACCACACTGGGTTATGTGTTGAACAATGAATACATAGACAGACGTGTGGTAATTTACAGAGCAGTGTTGGATGAAAACTATGCCATTGACTCAACCAAAGTGTTTCAATATTTTGATGGCAGAATAAAAGATTTTTCAATCAGTGAATCACCAAAAACAGCTTCACTGTCTTTCAACGTGGGTAGTCAGTTTGCTGATTATGATAAAATTTCAGGCAGAAGAACCAACAGTGACAGCCAACAAAGATTTTTTTCAAGTGATGTGGGTTTTGAATTCGCACCACAGATACAAACAGACATCAAATGGGGCAGAACATAATGCAAGTTAATGATTACAGAATAAAAAGACTAGAAGAAAGAGACATACAACAGTTGTTTGGCATAACAAAGGTTTGTTTGCTAGAGAAAGGCATTGAAAACATCAAAGAAGACATATTGATACGACAACTAAAAAACAGTTTGGTTAAAAAATTACAAAGTTTTGATTTTGGACTGTTCAAACTCAACACCTTGATAGGTTTTGTGTTCACTGACGTTGGACAGTATGCTTACGAAGAAAAAGGGTTTGCCATGGTAGATCAAATCTACATTTTACCTGAATTTAGAACTGAAGAAAATTACGTAAAAATGCTCAGACACATGGTAAGAACTTTTGCTGTGTTTGGAATTGACAACATAAAAACCACCGACAATTGGACACTGTGTAATGATTGTCCTGTGTTTGAAAAAACAATCGTAAATTTAGCCAAACCACAAACAATGTATAGGATGTTAACATAATGGGAATACTCAGCAAGTGGTGGGATAAGATTAAAGAAAAAGCCGATGATGCAATTGATTTTGTAACAGACACATTCAAATCTGTTGTTGATATTGTTGCGTCACCATTTAAGATGCCTGATGTGCCTGGTGGAGATGGCACTGGAGGACAAGTAAGCGAACAAATTTTAGGACCACTTGTAAACAAAGATTCAGGTGTGGGCAACATACCAGTTGTGTATGGCGAGAGAAGACTGGTAGGCTTTAGAGTTTTTGTATCCACTAATGGTTCAACCAATCAGTATTTGTATGTGGCACTTGCTCTTGCTGAAGGACAGGTAAACAGCATAGATAAAATTTACATAGACGACGTGGATGTGCCAATGAGCAGTTATGCACACGGCACCCAAGCAACACCAAGTTCAGGTGATTATGCAGACAAACTTAAAACACAGTTCTTTGATGGCAGAGACGATCAGACTGTGTCAACTTTATTGGATGAAGCACCAGGTTGGGGTTCCAATCACAGACTGAGAGGTATTGCTTATTTGGCTTGTAGATTTGAATGGAAGAAGATTGAATCACAGGAAGACGCAGACAACAATCCTTACAGATCAGGCATACCTAAAATCAACGTGAGGATGAAAGGTAGAAAAGTATTTGATGTAACATCAGGATACACACAGGCATTTGAAGGTGGAATTACAGCGTCCAACAACGCAGGACCAAGCGGAACCACAAACACTGTGGCACACGTGGCTAATTTTGCCAGCGGAACCAACGTGACAAAGATACCTGTGGGAAATGGTGAAAGTTACACAGCCAATGTGTTTCTTACTACCACAGCCAGCAACGCAGTGGTTAATATCAAAATGGCAAACACAGCCAGTGTCAGAGACAACACAGCAGGAGACAATGTTAGGGTGGTTGCTCAATATGCGGTGACAAAGGTTTCTGATGGCTCTGAAATATTCAACTCCAACACAGATGGAAGACCATTCAATGCAGTGTCAACGTCGGACGCCACACCAGCAACAGCATTCATAGACGAACAAATTGCAATACCAAGTGCTGGTGCATATCAAATACAATTGACATCAACAGTGGGACCTTTTCCATCAGCCCAAGGACCAACACCAGTTGGCACAGTGGCTTGGTCCGTTGAACTGCCTACAACCAGCACACTGGCACACAGCACAGCATACGCCAGTGAAACAGAAGTTTTTTCAACCAATCCAGTCAACGTGTTGTTGGATTATCTTAGAAATCCAAGATATGGCAAGGGATTGAGCAATGATTATTTTGATTTCACCAGCATACAAGAAGCGGCCCAACAGTGCAGTCAAACTGTGCCTTACACATCCAGCACCTCTGGCAAGTTCAGTGAGTTTGATGGTGTATTGGACAGTGGCTCCAGCCTACTCAACAATGTTAAAAGCATATTATCCAGTTTCAATGGCATCATGCCATATCAAGCAGGCAAGTATTTTGTTAAAATACACCATGGTGGCAATTTGGCAGACATTGATGCGGCACCAAATCCACCACCAGTGAGCATGGTTATCAATGAGGACATACTGATTGGTGGACTGAGAATACAGGGTGAAAGCAAACAGAGAAAAATCAATCAACTGCGTGTGACCTACACTGATCCAGACGCTGACTATCAACCCAATGATGTGTTTTGGCCTCCGACTGGCAGTAGCACATATTCAGGATACCTCACTGAGGACAACAGCATACCTTTGCACAAACAGATAGCACTGCCACACTGCACACACAGAGAAAGAGCACTCAACATGGCAGAGACACTGGTGAAAGCCAGCAGAAACAAAATGAGCATACAATTTTCAACCACCACTGCGGCAACCAACGTGAGTGTGGGTGACCTAGTGCGTGTGATCAACAAGAATTTAAACTTTGACGGTGTGTTCCGTATAGAAAGCATAAATCTATCAGCAGAAGGAAGCCTTGGCTTTGTGGCAACTGAACACAACAGTGGTGATTATGTATTGGATGGACATGCGGCGGCGGCCGCCAAACCAACCATCAACCTACCCAACCCATTACAGGTCACAGCACCTACCAATGTTACAGTGGTCAGTTCTGGACAAGCCAGCGGTGGTGGATACACATCAGCATCACAGATGAAAGTCACTTGGACAGCATCCACAGATCCATTTGTGACTGAATACATTGTGCAATACAAATTAACCTCAGCAACTCCATATCTAACAGCAGGCATAACCAATGATGTAACATTCTTTATTGCTCCTGTGGGCACAGGTGAAGTATACAACGTGAGGGTGGCGGCAAGAAATGAATTGGACAGACGTTCCAACTTTGCCAATGCGGCGGCACACACGGTATCCTAATGCAGGCAAGTGAATTTGAACAGATAATGAGCCAATGGGGCAAATGGCATTGTGTGGGCAAGAAAAAAACTGGCAAAGGCAATTATATCAGATGCAATGGCACAACTCCACACAGTTGTCGTTTTGTGTTTGAACCACCCATTGTTTACACCATTCACAGACTACTGCCTCGTTACGACACTGTGGAACAACAGCGAATGAGAAATTATTCCAATCAAAGTGGTGAGGGCTATTTTAAAAAATATCTTGTGCCACGTGGCAAAGGTCCTAAGTAGATCTCTTCGGATCCCATTCAAACACTATTGGTTCTTTTGGTTTGGACCAAACCTTACCAAATTTGGTCTTCTTTATTTTCCTTTTGAATATTTTATCAGTCCTTTTTTTCCTTTTGAGGAACTGCTTGGTCATGGCTTCCACGTCGCGGGTGCCATTACGCCACATTTGATTTTGTTTGGTGATTTTGGTCCAATTAAATCCTTTTGTCATATCATATTATAACACGAATCACGTAGAAGTCAACTAGGAGTCAAGAAATACGAAGTGCGTCAGCACAGAGTAGACGAACGTAGTTCGTCTTTGCTTCGTCATAAATGACTCGCAAACTTCTTCTTTTTGATATCACTAATGTTGTTGTTTTTTAAGTCACACGACCAGAACGTGATTTTTTTTGAGATCCAAAAAAAAGAGACGATGGTTTATCAGGTCCTACTGGTATATGTCCTCGGCTGTCTCTGCCTTGCCAATCCAACAACTTTCAGGTTGCGTTTCTAGTATTCACAATAACCGGCTCACACGCCGGACACCTATTAAGTGAAAGTCATTAGTTGATCAACTTTCACAAAGTCATTTGTCACTTGATTGATCATTGTGTTGCCACAACGGACGGTGCGTTCTTTACACCCCTTACGTTTGCCTATTTGAGAAATTTGTTTGTGCCTATTACTGCCTATTTTCACAAGTATATAGTCGCTGGGTATCACGTGTCAAGTTTTTCTGGCATCACCGCTGTATGACGCTGTATGACGCTGTAAACATAATGTTTTAGTGGGTATTTCACTTGTTAAATAGTTGTGCAGTCATTCCCCAAACTCCTTGCAGAGTTTACGACTGCCGGGTGGACCACTACAACCTATTATTGCCATACTATTTTGTATGTCCACCCACTTTCTCAATCTGCGTGATCCAAGATGCGTAAATATTTCTGTGTATGGCGTTGGTTTGATTTTTTACACGTATGTTTTCGAACTTATAAGTGCGTCATACACTTTATAAAAGTAAGGTGGATGTGCCCTCCAATTTGTGGCCATTTTGCGGCACATCCATCCCAAGCAAAGACCATGTTGAGGGTGCTTCATCAAATAAAAATTAACACCAACTTCCTAGGCACTTAAATATCGATAACGAAACTGCAACCCAGGAGGGCAACAAATGAGTTATCGTATCATAAACGGCGATTCAGCACAAGAACTAAAAAAATTTAAAGACAACAGCATAGACGCTGTGGTGACAGATCCACCCTATGGCATAGAATTCTTAGCCAAGGAATGGGACTCAAACACAGGAGCAGTGGAGATATGGTCAGAATGTTTCAGGGTATTGAAGCCAGGTGGCTACCTATTGGCATTCTCAGCGGCAAGAACATACCATCATCTTGCCACCAACATTGAATCAGTGGGATTTGAAATCAGGGATCAAATCATGTGGTTGTATGCTTCAGGATTCCCCAAGGCACAGGACATTGGCAAGGCTATTGACAAACGAGGTGGAATGGTCAGCAACAATGCTGACACACAAAGTTTAAAAACAATATTAGCAGAATTATTCACTGCCAGTGGCAAATCCAACACACAAATCAATCAAGAATGCGGATTCAATGCCGCAGGTTATTTGAGACAACATGATAATGGTGTTGATGGTTGGGGATATGCTTTGCCGTTGAATCACAAATGGCAAACACTAAAACAAGTGTTGGGTTGTGGTGATGATTATGACAAATATTTTATAAGCAGTGAAAGAGCAGTGGTAGGCACAAAACAAGCAGGATGTTTTGACCAAGACTTTGAATCACACACCATTGGAGCAAGAAGTAAAACAGTAGATATAACTCAACCAGCAACTAAACAAGCCAACCAATGGCACGGATGGAAGACAGCACTCAAACCAGCACACGAACCCATATGTATGGCTCGTAAACCTTTCAAAGGTTCCGCCATAGACAATGTGTTGACTCACGGTGTTGGAGCACTCAACATAGATGAGTCAAGGATACCATTTGAAGGTGAAGCAGATATGAAAGAAGCAAATGTCTTCAAAGGCACAAGAACAACGGGTATGGATCAGTATTGTGAACCCTCTGGAACTCTAGACAAGAACAAAGAAAAACTAATAACAGGCAACACGGAAGGTAGATTTCCATCTAATGTATTAGGTGAAGTAGAAGGTTATCAAAAGTATTTCTATTGTCCAAAAGTTAGTAGAAAAGAAAGAATGGATTTCAACAATCATCCAACCGTTAAACCAGTAGATTTAATGAAGTATCTTATTAAATTAGTAGCACCACAAGGAGCACACGTGTTGGATCCATTCTGTGGATCAGGTAGCACAGGCATGGCGTGCAAAGAGTTGGGCAACACATTCACAGGCATAGAGCAGGACAAGAACTATGTGACCATAGCACAGCAGAGGATAGATGCCACAGTGACAGACCCCAAATATACACTGTTTGAATAGAATATGATACCGCACACAGAGA
>Ga0181393_1000506_pt1 | contig 14641 bp, 16 predicted proteins | sample 16SPOviralmetaG_FD_130122 | JGI IMG/M metagenome (GOLD analysis project Ga0181393, IMG submission 130122) | Marine viral communities from the oligotrophic San Pedro Time Series (SPOT) site, San Pedro Channel, CA, USA - 16 SPOT_SRF_2010-10-21 | ecosystem: Environmental > Aquatic > Marine > Strait...
ATACTCACTTGCACATTTGATACTGTCCCAGGGTGTTGTACGGATAGGACTTTCAAAGTGTTTTTCTCTGCCGTCTCTAAATTTAAGCCGCCAACTGATAACGCCTTTTTCTGGTTCCCGCAACACTCTGACCTTGTGATTCATGGGTGCAAAGTCACTGTATCCTCTGTCGTCGATTGCATTTTGTGGACATGCTTTTATACAACTGTAGCACTCCCAACAAAAGTTTGGTTCTATGTTTACTGCTCTTCGTGTTACTGGATCAATGTGCATGATGTCACTTGGACAAATATCAACGCAATAACCGCAGCCATCGCATGCAGTCATGTATACAAATGTTGGCATGGTATCTCCTGTGAATATATAAATATTTATTTAACTATTATATTATAAGATAAAGATTAAAGTTTGTAAAACTATTAGGTAATAGGCAATGACAATAAAAGAACGCTGGCAAAAATTTAAAGCATGGTGGACAATAGATCATGTAGTTGATCTTGCTGTGGATATGTTATTATTGTTTTGGGAAGTAATCAGTAGTCCAGTGCTTATTGTGGTAAGAATAATTAGACACTTTATAGGCGAGTGGATTATTCAAAATATAAAAGCCGTGTTGCGTTGGATAGTGCATTGGTTTGCACGAAAACGTGCTTATAGATTGGAACATGGACACGGAATATTTCGCACTTATTGGTATCTGATATTGCCAAGTCCTTTTGTAATAATTGCCACTTGGTTGCTAGTAATGGTTGGTGTTGGTATAGGGCAAGGCTATGAGGAACTCAAAACAACAAAGCCTGACAGTGCATTATTAAAAATATTTGAGGACTAAAAGTCTACGTCTCTGCCGTTGATGCTGTATGTACTGCCGTTGAAACCTTGTTTTAGTTTCTCTTCGTCAGTCATGTTCTCACTGTTCATGCGGGTCCTTGGATTGAACGGTGTGGTCTCCGTTTTTTGATCCTTGGGCGTAGACTTGATCAACTTCTTTAAGAATTTGCCTATCATCTTGTTCAACTTCCTCTAACATGTTAAATTCGTTCATTTCCATAAGTTTACCATTGATCCAACGACGCTCGCCTGGTGTGAGAACGTGTGGCTCTTTGATAGTGAGTGGTGCACCGCATCTACTACAAAAAGCATAGTTGCCGTATGAGCTTGTAATACTATAGTTGTGTCCAAACAAGTTGCACCACAGTCTCATTTTTTTGGGTTTCCTGTTTGTACATCTACAATGTTTATTACAGTGTGTTTGTGTCCACAGTGTGGGCAATACATTGCTTTGGGTTTGTAATTTTCGTGACTTGCAATACTCCACCAGCCTTTGCATTCGTCACAAGTGTAGTGGTGAATATATTCTACAGTGCTAATCACCTTTGTACACCTCCACTAAATCTAACTTGATTGTTCACCAAATTGTTATAATTTACTACTTCACTTGTGTATGCATGCACATATTCTCCAGTGCTATCGCCTGCATTTATTGCAGCATTTGCAAGTCCATATAAAAATGCTCTGTCATTTGCGTTCTGTGCCATACGTTCAACACTGCTGATAAATCCAACTGCAAAGTTAGATTCACCTGTTCTTTCATTTAAGAACAAGTTGAATTTTGCTTCTATACTTTTCTCTGTTGCACATTTGGCTGCAATTGTTTCCCATGCCACAACAGCATCTGTGATTGTGCTGTTGATGTTTTCTTTGCTGTGCAAACTCACAAGTTCAGCAGTAAAATCATCTAGGCGTGCAACAACAAATGTGTTTTTCACATTTGGTGAACTGTATGTTGCGCCTGCAGCATCAATGACTTCTTGAGCAGCATTGTGCAGTGCTGTAAGTGTGCCTTCGGCATACAATTTATCTATTGCAGTCTTATAAGCATCCACTGATTCTGCTACGCCTATGCCACCCACACTGCCCATTATGTCACTCAAATCCAAACTTCTATTTTGGAATAGATAAACATCTGCTACTGCGTCTATGTTGTTGCCTTGCACTGGTCTATTTTCATTGCCGCGGCTTGGCATTCTTGGAACAAGTAGTGTGCTTAAAATGGTTCCAAACTGTGCGCTTGTTTCAAATTCTCCAAGTTCTAGTGCAACCAAATCTTGCTGTAACTCTTCCAGTGTGGTAGCCACAAGCACAGTGTTGTTTGGAAAAAGTTTATCAAAATCAGTTACATCGGACAATTTTACAATTTGTGTGTTGGTTATGCCTAGCATGTCTTTGGTAACACGCACTGCTTCTTGATTTGTAATTGACTCAAGTGCTGCTGTGCATTGCTGATTGTATTGTGGGAGATCTAAATCATCTATAGACACTGCAGCAAGTCCTTGGTTAATCAGTGCAACATCTAATTGTATAAGACTAGCAAATTCTAATGCCGCTACTGCTTGGCACAATTGTCCTGGATTGCCAAATGTGTTGGGCTTTGAAATATTAAATGCAGTGCCCAGTGCTGTAAAATCATTGGCTGCTGATTGCAAGCCATTGTTGCTTGTGACAAGACTGTTGTATCCATTCAGCGTCATGTCTATAGGATTGTTTATAGTGTTTCCAAGATAAAAATTTGCATTGTTGTATGCTGTGACATCATTTTCGGCAGGATCAGCACCAAAGAAGGTGTTTCTAGATTCAGCAAGGATGGGTTGAAGGTTGCGACTGTGTGACACTATGCCTGTTGCATTTTGTATGGCTTGACTCATGTACAATGCATTTGCACCAAACAATCTACTGGTGTGTGCTTGCACAGCATTGTGTAAATGTCCTGTGCCAATGCTGGTGCTTGTTCCAGGCACAACTGTTGTAAATGCACCACTGCCAAATTCTCTGTTGTTACCAAGTGTGGCTAAAAGGTTTGCAGTGTTTTGTGCAACATCAGTTTGGGGATCGAAAGCAGGATTATCTGGGTCTGTTTGTTGTCCTCTTACTGCACTGAACATTTCTAGTATTTTAGCATAGTATGCATTACCGCTTAATTTGCCACCTATGGTGTTGCCATAATTAGCAAGTCCTGTGCCATTCATCAATGTAGCAAGTGCATTTATTCCGTTGAAACTGGGTGATTGTATTGTCATAGTACTATTGTGTTGGCACTTCCAGTGGCTCTAGCATGTCCACAGGTGTCTACATCTCCTGTTCTTAGAGTAGGTATTCCATTCATCAACACAGTCGGCTTACCAGGAAATGCTGCATTGGCTGCACAGTGTATTCCACAACCAGGTGCACCACAACACGGATGGGGAGTTACTGGACTTCCTTGCACTGCTGCTGGGCGATAATTGACCAAGATATTAGGATGCCCAGTAGTTGCTTGACCACCTGCACTGTTGATATCTCCAATTCTTACTACTTGTACCATACTGTATTTATTCTATCCATTAACTGCTATGTTAATTCTGTTATAGTATAAAACTTCATCACTAAATTTGTCAAACTTTTTGCTACACGTTCAATGTCTTTAGGTGGACAATCAACTTCATATATTTCCCCTATTTTTACATTTTTAACTTCACTAAATCCCAGTGTTTGTAAACTATTTGTTACTGCTTTACCAGCATTGTCTAATATGCCAGGGTTGTAATGTGTTGTGATTCTGTATTTCATAGTTTCATACTGATGTCAAAGTCAAAATTGCCCATGGCAGTGTTGATTTCATCTTTGCTTAGTTTAGCAAGTTCTTGTGCGCCACCTTCTACTAGCACTTTGCCTTTGTGATAAATCTGCGGCACTGTGCGATGACCTTGTTCTACTAACCAACGGCGTGTGGGTCCATCTGTTTCAATGTTTACTTCTTCATATTCAAAACCCATGTCTGTGAGCTGCTTTTTTGCTTGCACACAGAACGGGCAAAAATCTTTTGTGTATACTGTAATCATTTCATAGGTCCTAACACTTCATATCCTTTGAGTTCTGCTTTATATGCATAGTGGTCTCCTAAATATATATAATCATATCCCCAACTTTTGTACAATGCACATTCATGACGTAAACTTTTGTATCCTATCTTGAGACTAGGGGTTTGATAATTCCATGCAAACTGATCTGCAATTACATTTTTACCATCTTGATAGTTGTGAAAAATACTGAAAGCAACCAATTCCTTGTTGTCGTAATATGCTATAAAGTCAATGTGTGGTTTATCCCATTCGCTTGGAAAAAGTGGATGCACACTTACAAATTGTTTGTGGATGCAATAAGTTCTGTAAATTGATTGTACTTGATCCACCGGTGGATTGTTAAGCACTTTGTAATCCAAGGTCAGTTTGTACTTTGTTTTACTTAAATCAATTCTGCCGAAATACTCATTTGTTTCGTCGATCATCTTTCTTGGACATCCTCTTTGTACTTATCAGTCCAATTTTTATAATAGTTTTTTGTTTCAAGATATTGTCTTGCTTCTACAAGTTTTTGTGTTGGTTGTATCAACACCAACCCATATTCAGCGTTGTTGAGATGTATGCCGCCAACTTCTTCACGTTCAAACGGATGATCTTCTAGTGCAGTGTATCCACGTTTGTCTAGCATTGGTTTTGCATCATCTAATATATCGCTTAGTTTGCTGGGCAATATACGCAATGGATCAAAACCTAATACCACAACTTCTGTTTTTTTGGGCCAGTGGTATGTGTAGTTTTCTATCTCTGTAGGTATGATGCGTTCAAGAGCATATGTCTTATCCAAATAATGTGTCTTGACTTGGTTGTCAATCCATGCACGTTTGGCGTAAGGACAAGGAGGCAAGCCAGCAAATACACTGCTGGGCTTGCTTAGTCTTCCAAGTATCCATGTTTCTATGTTAGAGTGAAAATCCTTTGAAACTGTCTTCTGAGACATCCTGCTTTGTACCGCCTATGATATAACTTGAGATTTCGGTTTCTTGTGGAGCAACTTGCACATCACCACCTGAGATCCATTTTTGTGTCCACGGCAGTGGGTTTGCTTGTGGAACTTTGTATGCACTAGGAACACCAGCAGCAATCATGCGTTTGTTAGCAATCCATTCAATGTAGTTGTGTAATAGTTCTGCATTCAGTCCAATCATGCTACCATCTGCAAACAAGTAGTCTGCCCATGCTTTTTCCTGATTGACTGCATCCACAAACATTTGGATACACTCTTCTTCGCACTCTTCTTTGATTTGTAAAAAGTCTGGATCATCATGAGGCAGTATTTTTAACAACTGCTGTGTACTTGCCAAATGCACATTTTCATCACGGGCAATAAACTTAATAATTTTAGCATTGCCTTCCATCTTTTTAAGTTCAGCAAATGCCCAACTACAAGCAAACGAAACGTAAAAACGCACACCCTCAAGGATGTTCACACTCATTAGTGTTTTCCAAATAAGTTTCTTAAGTTCATATTTGTCTACTACAATGGTGCGAGCAACACTGCTGAAGTTACCGTTGACTTTTTTAGTGTCATATTCAGCACCACTCACAACCATGTGTTCGCCTTCGCCCATGAGTTCATACCACTTGCTCATTTCAATAAGTTTATCGTAACAGTCTGTGATGCTGTCTGCACAATCAATGATTTCGTCCACATCCAACATCTCATCAAAGATTTTACTAGGATCACTGTAGATGTTGCGAATGATGTGTGTGTATGAACGTGAGTGAATAGTTTCACTGAATGTCCATGTGATGATCCAATTCTCAAGTTCTGGCAAACTCACAATAGGTCCAAACGCTTCAACAGGTGCACGACCTTGTACACTGTCTAATAGGATCTGGCGTTTGAGGTTGCTGGTAAAAATATGCTTCTCATGTTCAGTAAGATTTTTAAAGTCAGACGCATCGCGTAGCACATCCACTTCTTCGGGACGCCAAAAGAAACCCAACTGTTTGTCTGTGAGTTTATCGAACTGGCGATACTTTAGTGTGTCATATCGTTGAATGGCAATCTCGCCATCCAAGAACGCACGTTTGTTGATGTGGTCTTTTGCGTCAACGTTAAAAACTGACATTTATTTCTCCTATTATATTGTACAACTGTCGCAGTCTTCTTCAAACTGCTCTTCACTTGGTGCCTCTAAAACAATCTGTTCACGTTCGTTGATGTCGTCACCGGATCCATCATGTGTGTTAAAATAATACAACTGCTTGTGGCCATATTTATACGCAAGCAGCAGATGTTGTAACATAGCACTCATTGGAATTTTTTCATCATCATAATGCACAGGATTATAACTAGTGTTTACACTAATACCCTGGTCAATATACTTCTGTAATACAGCCATAATCTTTAGATATCCCTCGGGTGACTTTTGTTCCCACAGCAAATCATATTTGTTTTTTAGTCTCGGAAATCCTGGCACAACCTGCTTGAGCACACCATCTTTTGATTGTTTGACACTTACGAAACTGCGTGGTGGTTCTATGCCGTTTGTGCTGTTTGAGATCTGCGCACTGGTTTCTGCAGGCATCAATGCCATCAGTGTGCTGTTGCGAATACCATGTATCTGTAGTTGTTCTCGTAGGTCTGTCCAGTCCATGCGCTCCACATGTGGCACTAATTCATCAACATCTTTCTTGTAAGTTTGGTTGGGCGTTACACCATCACTGTACTTGGTCTCGTGGTTGAGCGGAATAGCACCTTGCTCTTGTGCTAGATCAGCACTGGCTTTGATAAGATAGTAACTCCATGCTTCAGCATATTCGTCAACAAGTTCCAAATTTGGATTGCTGTATGTGGTGTCATTCTTTGCTAAAAAGTATGCAAAGTTTACAATTCCTATGCCCAGTGGACGTCTATTCATTGTGCTACGCTCTGCAGCCTTTACAGGATAGTCTTGGTATGTGAGCAGTGCATCCAGTCCACGCACAGCAAGTTCACAAGGCCTCTTAAAGTCTTCTGGTGTACGCATTAGACCCCAATTGATTGCACTTAGTGTACACAATGCAATCTCACCTTCTTCATCGTTGAAGTCATTGAGTGGTTTGGTGGGCAAGTTTATTTCACAACACAGATTGCTTTGTTTTACAGGTGCAAGTTCGGGCTTGAATGCTCCATGATCATTGGCATGATCCACATTCATTAGGTAGATGCGACCTGTGTTTTTACGCTCTTCCATAAATGCACTAAACAATTGTGCAGCGGGAATAGTTTTCTTACGGATTGAAGTCTTGCGCTCTGCTTGTTCGTATAAACGTTTAAACTCGTCTTGATCTGCAAAGAAAGAATCATACAATCCTGGCACATCATGTGGTGAGAACAGTGTGATGTCTCCACCACTAATTAGTCGTTCATAGAACAGTTTTGAGAATTGAACTCCGTAGTCCATGTGTCTGACTCTGTTGTCTTCTGTTCCTTTATTGTTTTTAAGCACGAGCAAATCTTCGACTTCATAATGCCATATAGGGTAATACAAAGTAGCGGCTCCGTTTCGCACGCCGCCTTGAGAACATGATCTCGTAGCGGATTGAAACATCTTATAGAAGGGGATAACTCCTGTGTGGTAAGCATCTCCCGCTCTAATAGGCGAGCCCAAGGCCCGTATGGATCCTGCTCCAATGCCAATGCCGGCTTTTTGACTGACATACTTAACAATGCTGCTAGTAGTAGCATTGATACTGTCCAAACTGTCGTCTGTTTCAATAAGCACACACGAACTGAATTGTTTCTGTGGAGTGCGTACACCAGCCATAACAGGAGTAGGAAGGCTGATATAGAATGTAGATATAGCATCATAGTAATCCTTTACCCAACGGAGACGTGCTTCCTTTGGATAATGCATAAACAATGTTGCCGCAATACACATGTATGCCATTTGCGGCGTCTCAAAAATTTCACCGCTTACACGATTCTTTACTAGATACTTTCCACGCCATTGTTCCATACCTGCGTAGGTAAGGTCTTCGTCTCTGTCATGCTTGATATAACTGTTGAGTGTATTCCATTCTTCTTCAGTATACTCAGTTACTAACTCTTGTGTGTAAAACCCTCTGTCTACATTTTTTTGTACTAGTCCATAGATGTGCCATGGCTCAAAGTTATCATAAACCATCTTGCGCAAATGATAGTTGATAAGCCTGCCAGCCACCCACTGATATCCTGGTGTTTCTTCACTGATCAGATCTGCTGCGCTTTTGATAAGCGTTTCTTGAATGTCCACTGTTGGAATACCATTGTAAAACTGCAGATGGCTACGAATCTCAACTTCACTAGGACTTACACCTGTGATATCTTCACAAGCATAAAACACAACTTTGTGCAGTTTATCTAGATCGATTGATTCTTTCTTGCCATCGCGTTTCGTAACTGTTAGTGCTTGATTCATTTTTATTCCTCTTGATTAATTCTTTTGCCGCAAAACGTTTGGCTGCTTTTGTTTGTGTAGGAGTATTTAACTGAACCTCAAGATTCCAATTAAGTGTATATTTCCCATTGTCGATCAGGACTATATTATAATCATTACTGTTGTGTGTTCCACACACAAACTCCAGTTCACAAATGTGCTTTGTATAGTATATAGTATACAACATTCCCAATCCTTTGCCAATATCATCATACACATTATCGATGATCAGTTGCCAAGACATGGGCCATTGCTCAGATAACGTTTGACAGTAGTATTGATTACTAATCGGAGCAGTATTCCAAAAATTATTTGTTTCATAGACACACTGTTCAAAAGAAAGTGTGTCCAAATGTTGGCGGAACTGTTGCCATGCAAGCAAACGTTCCTGCGTTGGTAAATTAAACATGTGTTATCGTAGTGTTCTTATTGAATAATAAAGTGTACCGCTGGTTTGGCTGTCTGTTGTATAGTTTAATGTAGTGATATTTGAACCATTTGTCAACGAAAAAGTGACACCTGTTGATCCGTTGTTTTCACTGAAATCGTCATCAATGATCTGTGCAGTGCTATCTTGTGTGATTCGCAGAATGCCTTGACGCAGTTTGCTGTTACGATCAATGTAATAATCAATTTCGATGGCTGCTTCTTGTGTATTGTCTGGAAAACTAATGCCAGTCGATTTGGTTGCACTGTTATCAAGTGTAACACTTTGTCCATAACCTCTGATGTATCCGCCAAACTTGACACCTTGTGTGTTGTCAAATGCCATGCCTGCTAGATGTGCTGCATCAACATTTACTCTGCGTGTGGTATTTGTGTCATCTGAATCTGGTCTGTCAAAATGGTCAGCAATGCTGTGACTGTTGCCAACTGCATAGTTAATCACATGTGTGTTAGGACTGCCACTGCCAGAACCATTGTTGCCACAGTCTTGATAGTAGTTGAACGCACTGCTAAACCCTAACCCATCATATATGTGTAAAGCGTTGCTATAAATGTTATCAAACAAACTGCTGATTACTTTCATACCACGTGGACCATCAACACTAGGAGCACTGCCTGTTGTAAACTCGCCAATTTTAAAACCTTTGAACATGGTTTGGAAATGACATGCATTGAATACAATGTTGTCCATGTCATTGTCAGCAACAACTCCAAGGTTACTGTTTGTAATCTCACAGTTAAAGAATGTTACATGACTTGTGGTGTATGTTGCACTGCTTGTAATTTTGATAGAGTAGTTACTGTCGCCCACTGTGCTTGGTGTTACACTCAATGGACCAGTAAATACTGAGTTACTCAACAGTACATTTTCAGCCTGATCAACTAAAAACACAGGAGTTTGTGTTGTTGCGCTAAATGCCATACTTTCAATCACAATGTCTTTAGGGCGTGTGGCGCCGCCGGTGCCGACACTGGCACCTGTTTGCTGTAGACTGTCTGCTGTTTGTGCAACAGGTGTTGAACCTGCAGTGAGTGCACCTTGAATTGTGCTACTGTTAGGGCCTTCGCCTACCAATTTTGCAAATGTTGGAATGTTAATGGTGCTGGTTACTTTGTATGTGCCTGCTGGGAAATACAGTGCTCTGCGTACTCTTGTTATTTGTTCACGAGCAAACAGTTCATACAATGCTCTGTTGATAGCGGCTGTGTCATCTGTTGCACCATCACCTACTGCACCAAAGTCACGCACACTTGCAAAGTCATCTAGTTTGTTCTGTAATGTTCTTGTGACTGGACTGTTTGCACTAGCACCTGTTTGCACACTAAAACCAATCTGTGCATCACTGTAGGTATAACTGTCACTGCTCTCAATAAGGCTGCTCAGATTTGTTAAAATTTCTAAGTTTTCTGTTTGTGGCGCATCACTGCCGCCATTGCCTATGTAAACTTTTCTTGTGTCTACGCTTAGGCCAATTTCGCCTCTTGCCAGTTGAGGCAAGTTATCACTAACACCACTACGATGTTGGATACGACTTATTTGTACAACCGCCACTTTATTGTCTCCTAAATTATAGTGTATTTATGCACCATAATAGGTTGCAACACGATCCCACCATTTGGCTTTATACATGTCCCATTGATCATTTTCAATTGTCCATGTTTGATATTCAAAATCTTTTGAACACATCAGTATTACACCCTGTTGTATGTCTGAGCCATACACCTCATTGTGTGCTTCACCGTATGCACACAATTGCAAAAAGTAATCTTCAATCCATTCTGTGCGTTTTGGTTTGTTTGTTTGTTTAAAGTCTATGATTGCAGGTTTGCCGTTGTACACACCAACACAGTCTGTTGTACCTGCATACACTTGTGGAAAATATAGTGGTACTTCTGTGCCCCAGTATTCTGTTGCATTACACAAGCCTTGTTCTACAATAATACCTGCCATTTTATGACTCTGTTGACTGTACGGATTACTGCCTGGAGTACCCAAGTCATCTGTGACCACATAGTCCTCTAACCACTTGTGCATTCTTGTGCCGCGGCCTGCTGCTTCTGTAACAATTTCTTGTGCTTTCTTTTCGCCAACACGCTTTTTCCAATTGCGTAGTGCTTGCTTCTTTTCTTCGCTTTTGGTTCTGTCTAGGATTGTGGTTACACTGGGTACTGCAGCACCATCTGGTGTGCTGTACAATCTTTTACCGTCAACACTCTTGCGTTTGAGCTCATGGTAATTGTATGGACTTTTTATCATAGTAATATTATACTATGCTAAGTTTATATTGTCAAGAAAATTTGTTGCACGTTTGGTAAGTGTTTGTTTGCTGAGCATAATTTTTTGATTGTGATCAATTACATCACTCAGTTGTGCATAAACAGTCTTTGGATCTAGTTTTGCAAGTGCTTGAAGACTAGTGAATGCTGCATTGATACGTTCATATTCATCATCTATCTCATCATAACTTTCATCTATCACAGCACCGAAAGTTTGAAATCCTAAACTGCGCAAATGCTTCATAGTGTGTTTGCCGCTGAGCATGATAAACGGACGCCCTGCCATCAGCGGTTTTGCAGTTTTTTCTGTAACAAAAAAGCAGTCATTGTTACAAACTGTCTCACCTACTATGCTGTACCAACTTGCATTCATTATGGGCATACTGATGTATTGACTTACAAAGTTATTTTCCAATTGATCTGTGGTGTTGACATAACCACCTTCTGCTTCAGCAGCATCAACAGTTTTTTGCACATCGTCTGCAACTTCTGTTAAGAACTTACTTTTGTATATACCAAACAGGTTGACAATACAATCATCTAACATGTTGTTGGCTCTAAGCAGTTTAAAAAAAGTATTTCTATGAGATTTTTTATTTCCAAGCAGCACATCTGCAAGGTATGGTCTTGACATTGGGCTATCAAGCACTTGTGTTTTGTTGACTTCATTTGTTCTTACAAAATGGTAGTTGTTGTACACATATGGCACAGGCCACTTATGATCACCAGTGGTAATGCATGAAGTAATTACATAGTCTTTTTCTGTGAGAGGACAACTGTCAACATCATAAGTTACGCTGTGTTCTGGATCGCCTACACCTGGTATGTACATTTCAAAATCTTCAAATACAATACTCTTGTCTGGCAAATCTGAACGCACAGTGTATTGATTATGATTATAATTTCTGTATTTGTAAAATCCTATTTTCTCTGGGTCAAAGTGTGGATGTGGAAATTCATTGTCATATATGTTGTTGAGAACACCGTCAGGGTTGTCATTTAAATGTGCAAGCCGCATGGCTTCGTTAAATTCTGCTTTTGTATTGAATTGTGTTTGTTGCATTGGTAACTTGTGTTACCAATCAATCTGCCAGTAAAAGTATGTGCCGCTAGTGCTTTTTCTAGCAATGGTATAACCTAGACCCTCAAAGTGATTGATAACTTCCTGCATTTGTTCTGTTTTGACTGCGTCTGTGATTGAGCCTTGAAAGGCTTTGTAATAGTTTAGACCGTCTGTGTCATTGTCGGTCATTGGGCTACCAGTGATTGTTGTGCCTTGTATGGTTACTGTGCTGGTGTTGCTTACATTTACTGTGAACACACCACTAACAACTGCATCTGCTACTGCCACTTCCATTATAGCAATCTGCTGTACAACTGTGCTTGTGCCTTGTGCTTGTTCACGTGCGTTTGCTGCTGTGGGGAATCTAGCCATTATGCGTTCTTCTTTGCCATCTTAGTAACTGTTCCGTAGTATGCACCAGGACCTTCTTTTTCTCCATAACGTTTGATGAAGTCTTTTTTGTCTATCTTCTTTTCGTAACTGCGCATCTTGCTTTTTTCTGCTTTGGTTAGACTACGCTCATCAAGTTCAACTTCTTCTTTTTGAATTTTTATATCAGAAGCAAACTTATACTTTCCAGTTGCGGTATCCATATCTTTTTGCAATCTTTTTGCTGTCATTTCTGCTTGTTTTTTATCAAGAGGTTTTGTAATTTTTTCTAATTTCCCATCTACTTTCGCAACAACAACGTACTTTGCTTCATCAAGTTCAACTTCTTCTTTTTTAATCATTTCTTCTAGCTCTTTGATTCGAGCTTTCATTTTTTCTTTTGCTTCGTCACTTTGAGCAGGATTCTTTACATTTGCTTTAAGCATTTCTAGTTCATCTTTTGGACTCATTTTGCCTTCTTTAAATGTTTGCCATGCCTCAATGACACTCTCGCCAGCATGCATTGCAGCCATGTGCTTCTTGTACTTGGCAGTGCCTTTCTTGTGTGGGCTCTTGCCTTCTTTAACACCACTGATCATGTTGAAAACTTTTTTCATTAGACTAACAAATCCTGTGCGAGTTTCAGCCATCTTCAACATTTTCTTTTGGTTGGCCTCATTTACTTTGTTGTACACCTGCATGAATGCACTTGCTGTATACATGTCAACTTTGCTTTTACCATCAAGAAACTTTACTTCTGCTGCACCCTTTTGATCTACAATCTGTTCCATTGTGTTGAGAATGTTAATGCCAATCCCTCTGGCAGCCATGCTGTTGTCACCAAAACTGCTTTCCATACTCATCATCTTTTTGTAATATTTACTACTGATGCTGTCACGCAGGTCACGCTCCTCAATTTCAATGCTGCCGCGTTCTTGATGCACTGCGTTGATTGCATTGATGAGATTTACTTCTAGCTCTGTGCCATATGCTTTAGCAAGTTCCAGTGCTACTTGTCCATGTTGATTTTGATCTTCTAGTCTGTCAATTTTTGCTTTGAGGCTTTTATCTTCATTCATTTCTTTTATTCCTAAACGACTTGTAATCTCTTTGTGTAAGTAGTCTGCTCTGCGTGAACTGGTTCCTCTTGGAACATCACCTGCAATGCTGTATGCATCTTCCATGTCACCTTTGTAGTAATCTACAACCATGTCCACAAACTGTTCTTCTTCTGCGCTCATGTCGCGGTCCATGTCATCTTCTTCATTTACATCTTCGCGTTTGTTCATTGCACGGTTGGCCATTTGCCCTACTTTTTCGTCTGGGGGAATATCACCAGCAGGTGCATCTGCTTGTGGCTCGCCGCCTACAAATGTAACAGTTTCTGCATCAAACTGTTGTATAGCATTTTTTAGTTGTGCGTTGCTATCATATACACTTTTGAATTTGTCATAGTCCATGCTGATGCCAGCATTTTTAAGTGCGTACAAGAAATCCGCCATGGGTGCAGTTCCATCCTTGCTATCTTTTTTAACAAGTTCAGCAACTGCTATAATACTTTGTACGCTGTCAACAAATTCTCTAAAGTGCATTATGCAGGCTCACCAAATACATCTGTTTCTTCTTCTTCGCCGCCAGCCAATTCACGTCCCATTGGCTCTTCGCCGCCAACTGCAGGATCACTAGCACCAAAGTCATCTTCTGGCTCTGCATCTGGTGCTGTAACTTCACCTGGCTCTTCTGCACCCATTGGTTCTGCAGGTGTATCGCCTACTAACACACGGCTTGCCTCATCTACACCTGTTCTTGCAGTGCCTAGATTGTCAAGCAAACTGTTGAGTGCAGTGCTCATACTGCTGTTGAATGAATCTGCTACAGTGCTGTCCATTTCGTCGCGGATAGCATCTGTGAGTGGAGGAAGATCTTCGTTGATCATCTTGCCAATGTCTTCCAGCATACCTTGCACTCTGTCTACCATGTCTTTGGCTGCAAGTACAAGTTCAGCGTTCTCAACTTCACCTTCGTTGATTTGTACACTTTCAACTAGACCCATTCGCTTGGCAGCGTTATACAATGCTTCTTGGTAGTCGCCCATGTCAGCATACTTACTTTCATCGCCAACCATTGCTTCAATTTTGCGAGCAGCATCTTTGTCCATGCTGGCAAGTTGTCTCATGCTCATG
>Ga0181393_1000512_pt1 | contig 14510 bp, 20 predicted proteins | sample 16SPOviralmetaG_FD_130122 | JGI IMG/M metagenome (GOLD analysis project Ga0181393, IMG submission 130122) | Marine viral communities from the oligotrophic San Pedro Time Series (SPOT) site, San Pedro Channel, CA, USA - 16 SPOT_SRF_2010-10-21 | ecosystem: Environmental > Aquatic > Marine > Strait...
AAAGATGCTAGATAAGTAGCTTCTAATAGCTCATGTAGTTTTGCAAAGCGTTCAGCCATTATGCCGTTTAAAACGCCTATAGGTTGTCGCTCATCTAAGTCTATAGATGCACCAAAGGCTACACGTTGATTATCTTGTATCTGTCTTAATATATCAGATAGCCTATCTACCTGTAGGCCATTTTCGTCAAAACTTGCCATCACGTTCCTAACTGTTCTGTACTAAAATCTAGTATACCTTCGAGTGTCTTAATTTCCATATTAATAGCTATGGTTCTGTTTTCTACATCATAAATAGATTCATATTTTAAGACATCCATAACACCTAGTAAATTTGACACGTAGCTTGTTAGTATAACTTCTACCTCAAGCTCAGATACACCTTTTATAAATATACGCTGGTAGTACGGTACTCCTAGCGTTAAGTCTAAAAACCACTCTTCTTCAAAAAATGTCAAAGCATTGTCTACAATTTGACGCATCTCATCTAAACCAGTTACCATAGTCATTTTATTGTCTGGGAAAAATATATCTCTATCGCCGTTTAGGAGAAGATTCATTCGACCTCCGCTACATCAGTAAATGGTTGTACAGTCGGTGTAACTGAATTTGAACCTATAGTAGTGTACTGTAATCCTGCAAAAGCTTCACGTAAAATAATTGGAAACTTACTGTCTTCAGCCTTAGACGTAAACTCTTCTTCAGGTATCTCTGCTAACCCTAAAATAGCCTGCGCTCCTTGTGTTAAAGAAGTAGGTAAGACTGTTGTAACACCTACTGAAAAAGTTGTAGCTGGACTGCTAGTGCCTGTAGTATCGCACGGGAAAGTTAACAACATTGTGCTAGCCCCCAAAGCTAAATTAAAGGCTGAAGATAATGTAGCTACACCGTTAGGAGGTATGACAGTAGTAGCGCCTAAAGTACTAATGAATGTAGTTTTATTAAAAGTAAAAGTAGGCGGTGGGCTATAGCTTTTTAAAGTCATATCCTTAACCATATCTTCTATGTAATTAGCTAAATTAGTAATCCATACAAAAACACCGTTTTCTTTTTGATCTGATACTAGCTCTAGCTTTGCATACTCACTTTTCCAGTCGCTTTCACTTTTAAGAGCCATCAGATATCTCCTTTAGCACAGCTTCTATTTCAGCAAAGGCGGTTACGACTGAAGGGTCAAATTGCACTGGCCCCATTGAACTTACTAAAGGTATTTTAAGCTGTTCCATAAAAGCTATTAAGGTCTGTAATAACTCAGACTCGGCAACAACAGACTGCGCAGCCGTGCCTTCAGGATTACCAATCCAAATGCCAGTAGTAGATGATATAGTCAGCTTACTATTATCAGGTATAACATTAGAGTTAGAGCCTATATCTAAACCTACTATAGCAACACCGTCCGCTATATCGTGCATACGTGAGCTAGTGGTAGATATATTACTGCCACCTTTTTCTTTCCAATTCGCTAAAGATCTCTGTGAAAAGATAACACCGATATTATCGCCAACTTCTATTGGGATATGTATATAAGAGTTTTTACTACGTGGGTATATTAAAGGTATGCCTTGTAGTTCAGGTAACTCAATCTCAGATGGAGGTGAATACACAACTACATTTATTGATGGCTGTACATCTACCGTTTGCGTTTCAGGGTCATATTTAGTTACAACAGCGGGTATAAAGGTATTCATTTCTCGCTGATTGTCTTTTATATGCTTCTCAATAATAGAATCTAAATCGTTAACTTCAAACAAAAGTAGGGCCTCCGATATCATCTATAATTTCTTTTAGTAAAACTCTCTGATCTTCAATAGACATCGTGACAGTCATGTTCCATTTATTTGTAAAATTATCGCCTTGGTACTTTATCTCTAAAACTCTATAAGAGCCATCAAGCGCAAAATCATTGTGGCTTAAAGTAACATATTCGTTAATTCTTATATTCGGATTGAGTAAACACTGTACGATAATATAGTTGCCTCGTATATAGGGTTTACTAAGTAGACCTGTCTGCACACTTAAAAGTACAGTGCTTTGTACTTTACTTACTGATCTGACAATATTAGATCGAGAGTTTTGTACGATATACCTAAAACCTAAGTCACTACCTAAACGCTGTAGTATCTTATGCGGTCTACCCTTAAAGGCTTCATTTTGTGGTAGTGATGCGCCTATCTTTTCTACGTTACCTTTTTCTAAACCTATACTATCTAGCAAAGCATCGATGACATTATCGTAGCTGTCACCCTTTTTGTATTTATTATTGAATATAGACGTAGCTATTTCAAAGGCACCATCAGATACTTCTATACATGTAACAACGTTTGGTGGCCTCCAAGTATTATAGGCTAGCGCTTTGCCACGTACTACCATCTCATTCTGATCTTGATAGCCTGCTTCTAGCTCAATAAAAAGATTAGGAGTACCGTCTTTATTATTTTTAACGTCGATACCCTGCCTAGTCTTTTCTGACAGATTGTATATTTCTATTTTAGCTTTGCCTGCATTAGCCTTAACGCTACACATGCCTCTAAAGGTAATTCGTAGGTCGTTTTCAAATATATAGGCTTGTTTAGTTTTTAGATTGTTAAGGGTTAGCTTATACGATCTACCAAATTGTGTTACCGACATTATGACTCCTGATAATACAGTTCAATCTCATTACCAAAATTAAATCTGTCAGCATCTACACTCAATTCAGTAGTATCATAAGCTGTAAATATACCTTTAGGTAAAGTTTCATAAGGTACATATTTTAATAGGTCTGTATTAGAAAAGAATGGCACTGTCTGTATAATGTCATTGCCGACAGAATCCCTAACATTAAACGTCCATTTGTTTAGCCTAGAATTAAATCTAAAATAGAATCCATAGTTCTGACCTTCAAACGGACTAGTAAATGTAAACGATGGGTCTTGATTGTCTATTGGCACTTTTAATATAGCCATATTATCTCCTATCGAATACTGAACCAGATACGGTACTAAATAAGAAATTTAATATGGTTTCAGATTCAACATCGGTTGGTGTTTTATTACCTTTATCCTTAGTAGGTACAGCGCTACTATTAGTCGGGTCTGATACTGTACTCTCAGACTTGTCTAAAAATACACCCTGTTTAACTTCAGATGTGACAACTCTTATACGTGTCATATCCATACTAAACACTAGATTGTCAGGCGTTTTAGGGTCTTGGCTAAAGGTGACATTTTCTATAACCATATTGTTATAATCAGTATCGTTAAAATATGTTTTTACAAATATAGGTCTTTTCATTCTCGCTAACAATGTAAGCGCTCTCATCATTTTCTTAGGATAGAAAAACCCGTCTGGCCCTCTATTGCCAAGCGTAGACATGATTGTACCGTCTTTAAATGAAGAGCTAGTTGCGTATGATACTGCGCCCTTTATAGCTAGTTTTATACCTGCCGATAGAGCAGCCGATATCCAAGCATTAGATAAACCAGCGCTAGATGCTGCATAGTTTGCTGCTGAAGCTGCGACCGCTGAAGCTCTAGAAGTTAGATCAATATTAGATTCTGATATACAGCCAGCTATGTTAAATTTTAAAGGTGAAACTATAGCCGTATCAGATATATCAAAGCCAGCCTCGATAGGAAACTTAGTAGTTTTAGTTTGTATGCTAGTTTTCATATTGAACGTACAGTCTAGTGTAATAGTTCTTAGCGTATTATCTAAATCTAAAAACTCTAAGACTGTAGGTGTAGAGACACCAATACTACGCAGTAATCGTTCTTTAGTTTCATTTATCATAACTTACCTATTGAGTATTCGGTATACCGTTAGCGTTATTCTTTATTCTATCAAACATATCTTCATTAATCGTAGCATCGCCTTCAACAGTTATGTATATATTACGTTCTTGATCAGCTGCGCTTTCTTGCATAGGCGATCTAGGCCCAATAAAACCATTAGGCTGTAAAAATCGATTATTAGCTTGTGTTAAAGCACCAAAAAATGAAAACGCATCATTACCAGCTTGTCTTCTTTTTAGCTCTAAAATAAAATCAGCTTCATTGAAGTTATTAAATTTAGATTTATCAAAGGCATCATATGGGTCAATTAAAGTATCTTCTACTAAATTAGATAAATATTGAATCGGCTTAAAGGCAAATGAATCGGTGTTTCTTCTTATACCAGTATTTAACTCTTCATTAGTAAAATTCATTAATTTCTTACTACTTTTTGCTACTTCTCTTCTAGCTACTTCTTTTTTAGCATCTTCATCGCCAAGATATGCCAATCCTTTAATAATAAAATCTATAGCAGTAACCATTCTAAGTAATTTAGATGTAGCCAGTGCTACCATCGTACCGAATCCAGCCATAATAGAAGTTTGAGTATCACCGTCTGTTATACCTAATGCGCTTAATAAATCACGGATAGCTTTACCGGCTTTAGGTATATCCCTAAAGAATGTACCGAAGACGTTGTTGCCTCTTTCGAAAAAGTTAACAGCTGATTCTCTATTATTTTCTAAAAAATCTTTAGTTCCTTGAGTCATACTCTTAAGTAAATCTAAGAAACTACCTCTACTAGAATCTTCACCTATACTCACAATCGTATCTACAAGGTTAGATAGCTGTCCTAGTAGCGTTTGACTTCTATTCTGCATTGAACCTGCGAATGGGCCTTTAGTTACTAAGAAAGTAATCGCTTTTTGTACAAGCTCATTACTTACCTTACCTTGGCCTATCATCTCGCCGACTTCTTTACGTGTCTTACCAGTTACCTTAGATAAAGCACCGACCATATCAATACCCGCAGTTGCGAATTGACGTATGTCACGGGTAAATGCTTTACCGTTATTCTTAATCTCAGATATGTTTATGAGTAGTCGGTTAAATACAGCTTGATCGCCTTGCGCTAAATCACCAACTCTTTGCAGTAATGGTATGACTTGCTCTTGTGTATAGCCAGAACCTAGAATACGCTGCGCTGTAGCTCTAATGCCAGTTAACTCAAACGGAGTTTTCGCTGCGAATTTACGTAAATCCATGAGTAGCTCGTTAGCTTTCTCATCAGATTTTAGCATCGTAGCAAAGGTCATCTGTGACGCTTCGAAAGTAGCGCCTAGTGTAGCCATCTTCTTAATGCCAGCTAGCACACCAGCCGCCGCTATAGCCTCGCCACCGATACCTAAAGTAGACAGACCTGAAGCACCAAACCTAGCAGACATACCACGGCCACCACCGCGTCCACCGCCACCGCCTCGACCACCACCAAAAAAGCCAAATCTATTTCTAGATTTTGCATTGGCTAAACGGTTAGCGTGTGTAGTAGCTGACTTGTACGCTTTGCCAAGCTTGTTTACAGCTGTAGCTTGCTTGGTTAAAACAGTATTAGATTTATTAAGTTGAGTGTTTAGAGCTTTTTCTAAAGCTATAATAGCCTGTTCAGCTTTTTTGAGCTGACTCGTATCAACTTTGTAAATCCATTTAGTTACTAACTGTTTAACCGTTTGAGCCATAGCTATCCGCCGTTCTGTATATTATTGTAGTAATATTCCATCTCTGATTTTATATCGAGAACTTCATGCGCATCAGCTAGGTCGTTTATAGTCCATGAGTTGTTAACTTCTTCAAGTGTGGTAATACCTTCAAGTATCGGCCTCCACTTAAAAAAGTTAACATTGGTTTCACCCATGCTATAAGGCTTAATCTTAGAGACTATCCTTTGACCTTTGCGATGCTTTCTTACAAAAAATCAGAGTACTGATAAGTAAGAACTTCGAAAAGTAATGAATGAAGTTGATTGATCTTACCTCTAAAATCTCTATCTATATCGATTTTATTAGGCCCACATTTAAGATCAGACAGCATGTATCGCATGTACTTAGAATACTCTTTAGGGTCTAAGTTAGCAGATACTTTCTTTAGCGTCTTACTGAAGACTTCACCATAACTGCCAGTGGCTTCAGAGTCAGGTTCAACAGCTAGCTTTTCCTGCTCCATAAAGAACACTAGTATACCTTCACCGAAGTTCTTACCTATCCAAGCTAGTAGTTCTGTAGCTTTATCTACAGACCAGTATTGTATGTGATACTTTTTACCACCTACTTCTACTATCTTGCCTTCTATTTGTTCTTGTATATTCATTTTGTTACCTTTTTATATCTCTTATTCTACTACTTCGCCATCTTCAACGCTAAATGCGTTTAAGTAGATAACGTCACCGCAATCAATCTCCCAAGTACGGTCGTTTAATTCACGTCCGTATTCGAGTGTAGCTGGTTTCATTACCCAAGCGCTTGTAGACTGTACCAAGCCTTTGTAGTCCTGATTCACTAAAGTCCAAGCAAAGTATCCTTGGTTAGTCGCATCGTCTGCAATCATACGAGACTCTAAAACTGAATTAGATTCTGAAGTTTGCATAAGAGTGATAGTTAGTTTACCAGAAATATTTCTAGTTCGACCACGAGCTATTGTGCCATCAGCACCGATCTGCTTTGTCCAAGAGTTTTCATCTCTTTCAACACTAATAAACGTGCCATCAGCGTAGCCTTCAATCGGTACACCATCAACGATAAGCACTACTTTTTTAGGGTCATAATCTACTGTAGTTGCCATTTTTTATCTCCTTAATATGTGACCGTACCACGGATAGTAACACTTTTAATTGCACCAGCTAATGTTCCTGTAAACTTAAACGGGCCGTATCTACGAGCGGCTTTGTCAGCTACATCTACAAGAGCCACTGGAGTTGATTCAACTAATGGTAGTTCTGTTAAAATGAATCTATCTACAGCACTTTGTAGAGTAGATGTTATGTTACCCTTAAGCGCTGTCACAGAAGCATCTGTGTATGGGATTTTTGGTTGCTGTACCATGTATGTAAATAGATTTTCTGCTAATCTAGCTGTTAGCCAGTCGATGCCTCGCATAATGTCAATCCATTCACCAGCTGTACTACCTTGGTTAGTTAAATTGATACCTGCAATACGCTGGTAGATGTTAGCTTTTTTAGCAAAGGCTGCACTAATAGAAGCACTATCGAAAATGTCAGGCGCTACGTTAGTTAGTGTTTTAGAACCCCACTCGATTGAGCCAGCCTCTAACGGTAAACATAGACCTAGCCATGCTGCGTGTGCGTAATCAGGTGTAGCTCTATACATGATTACAGCTCTATCTTGTAAAGCAAAATTCGATGTGTAAGCTATATCACTTACTGCGCTACCGTCTAATATATTTGTATCGCCACTCACGCCGAAAAATAACTTAGGATTGTTATTAGCGTTACCTTGAACCCAAGTTATTGCCTTGTTTAAATCTATATCAAGGTTTGAGTCTATAGTTAATGCGTACCAGTCATTGTTCAAATCTACAGCAGCATTAATTTGAGTATCAAAATCAGCTTCAGAGTCCCAAGGAATGAAGGTCAATTTAGTTGGTCTGTTTTGCTGACCAAAATAAGCAGTGGCAAAAGCTACAGCTGTAGTGTTTTCTAAAGCACCACTAGTTTCAGCCGCAGCTGATACTTCATCTAAACTACCGTAAGCGGTCGGCGCTGTTAAACTAGATGCTTTAACCATAAATGCTGCTGTACCGAAGCCAACTCTAGATGCTACTTGCGTCTGTCTGGTTATGGTGACATCAACAACTTGTTCAATACCCATATTATCTCCTAATTTTTATCAATATTGAATGAAGTGTCAATTGTGTCTCCATTCGGATTTAAGTACTTGCCTGCTACGCTGACAGTATCGATTTCACCGCTGTTAAATAGCTCTTTAACATTAGTTCTAAACCTTAGAGTACATACAGCTTTTGGTTCGAAAGTTGTATTTAGTATAGTCGAAGCAGAGGTTACTAGTCCACCCTCAACATATACTAAATGAGAAGCGTTTAGTGCAGATGTGTTATCCGGTCTAGACAGCTTAATTTTAATATCTTCGATAATGCTAGATGCAAAATTTTCTGTATTATCGAACCTAGTTTCGCTATCAGTAAACACAGAGATATCAACACTAAGATTGTAAGTAATACGACTGTACTCTTGACCTTCGCTATCCATTGTCCACTCATGCGTGCCTACTTCTTCTAAATTTTCACCAAAGTATAAAGATACGTATGGAAGAGATGGCCTAGGCGCGTTTTGTCCAGCCATAATACAAGTTACTTCCATCTGGTCACGTACAATTGTGGTCAGTATTGAACGTAAAGAGTTATAGCGTTCTTGTACTGCGTTAATCGCCATCGTATAGCTCCAATACGTATCTATAATGTGATGACCTACAGCCTTTAAAATTATGATTTTCATAAGATACTGGCTTGTAAGTACGGCCATCTATCAATAACCTGTCAGCCGTTTTTTGAGTCTGAGTACTGTCTTCTATGAATAGTAAAGTATCACAGTATAGATAGAGTCTCTGATCTACTCTTGAACCGGCTGGTGGTGAAAACATTTGTGTAGGCTCTATAGTTTTATATGGCTGTGCTGAACCATAAAAATCAAAAACCTCTAAAAGTACTCGACGGTAAATACCATCACTATCATAGTCGCCTGAAAAGCGATTAACAGTGATGGTCTGACCATTCATCGAGTAAAATCTGTAGTCAGTCGCCATAATTTTCACCTACCTTTGTCATCATCTTTTCTAGTTTCTTTAACAAAGCTACATGAACCTTAGCGTCTACGCCTACATTCTCTTTTATATCTTCAGAGTCTAAACTATTATACATAGTCATGGATGCCTTTAACGGCTGAGGATTCATACCTTGTTTAATCTTATAGTCAGTCCAAGCAAGGGAGTTGTTGCCTGACCAATTCTTAACAGTAGATCTCATCCATTGTTTAGTATTTCTACGGTTAGTATCTAAAAGATTCTGTACAGCCTTTTCGCCTCTGTACATCTTATTCAGATTCTTTACCGTAGAGTTAGTAAACGACACCATGTACCTATAAAAAGTTCGTGTCATAAAATCTCGTTTGGGTATAGACCAACCGTTTATGCCACCACCTTCATAGCCATACACGTTCATAGCTGTGTATATGCCTAAAGGTATATCTGAAACTTCTTTACCTTTATGTTTAGCCTTCTTATAGAAGTCTTTTTCTAAAATACCAGTCGCTACACCGACACCAGTACCGACTGAGCCTATTTGTTTATAAATCCAATTTAAGCCCATATCTTGTACTACTGTAGTTGAAAATTTTCTCGATACTAATAGCTTTTCTTCCATAGAATCTCCTATGTGGTAAACACTGAAGTCTTAAAAGTTTGCATCATATAAAGAAATTCTGTACCCCACCTAGTTTGCATGAGATACATTTTAAAGCCGTCTACATCACCAAGGTAAGGTAAAGTCCTGACCTTAGATATCTCACCGACTTTGTCAGTAGTTAACAGACCAGAATAGTCATCAAAACCACCCTCGTCTGGTATGCTAGTGTCGTCTAAAGCATAATAATGACAAACCAACAAAGCTAGACCGCGTCTGAATTTATTCTGTGGTACGTGCGTAGTGATATAATCACTCATCAGTAACTTCACATCATCAAATTCAGTAGTGTCAGCAGTTCGTGTAGCGTACTTTCCATAAGAAAGTAAATCTACAAACGGCTTAGTGACACTATCTAGGTCTTCTTGTGTTGGTTTTGGCATTACACTGTCTCCGGTAAAGTCAAAGCTTCAATTTGTTTTTTAACAGCACCCTTTAAAACAGCTGATAGATTTTTTTCTGATTGATACTCAGTTAGTAATTTCATATCAAAAGTCTTTTCGATCATAGCTTTTGTAAGTTTGACTTTTTCGCCAATAACCTCAAAAATTCCATGCTCGACTAAATCGTCAAACGATTTTTTTACATTGTCTTTCTTAAGGTTATCATAAAAAGTCTTAGAATCGACTTTAGTCAAACCACCGTGAAAAACATATCTACCAACTTGTCTCGAATTAGGTCTTTTGTAATCTACGAACATAATATTACCTTTTTAAAGAACCTAGCCTAACAATGTTAAGCTAGGCTGTTAATCTAAGCAGAAGCTTCACCAATACCGTTTAGCTGAACTATTGATTTTGGATAGTATATTAAAACACCACCGATACGAGCGTGACATGCAATCTCGTAATAAAGTGCTTTCTCTTGTGGAGCGAATTGCTCGAATGGCTGTGGAATCTCTAATGTCAACTTGTCAGCAGAGTTGTTGTACATTAAACCAATGCTTGAACCAGCATCAGCACCAGCATTAGTACCAGCGCAAGCGCCGTCTAGCTCGTAACAAGGCATGATAGTACTAATCCATGGGTTTGTTCTTAGAACAAAGTCAAGGATAGTAACATCAGAGCCGTCACCCATTCTAGTAGTTGCAATGTGACCGTACTCAGCATCAGCTAGTAACAAAGTGTTAACAACTTCAGTAGCCTTAGATACTGTTCTAACCAATGTTGACGCTTCACCGATATCTCTAACGATCAGGTCAGGAGTTTTATCCTTCCAAAGTTTAGAAGAACCTGTACCGTCTGCTTTAACAGTGTAGTAGTTTACATTGTCATTGTTTAGGAAAGGCTGTAATGAAGTAGCTGGGTCGCCGAAAAATGCTAAATCGTTTGTTAATAGCTCTACTGCTCTACGAGCTGAAGCTGCCAAACGAGTCTCTAGACCTTTACCAGCCATTTGAGATTCACGGATATCCTGAATTGAGTATCCGTATGAGATACCTTCAGAGTAAACTTGTGATGTGAACTCTTTACCTTTTACGTTAGCAACAGGTAAATCATTCGCATAGTTATGAATAAGCTTGGCGTGACCAACCATATCATACTGTCTATAAGTGATAGTCTTAGCAGCTGGAGATACTTCAGAGCTAATCGGAAATACACGTGGGTACATGATTTCAGGATAAACTACATCGTAAGTTCTAGCCTTTACGTGTTCTAGTTCCCTAGCAAAATAGATGCTTTCGTTTGCATCCATGTTTTCAAACTTCTTAGTCATTGTATGCTCCTTAAGCGGTTACGCCGCCTTGCTTACCTGTTAATTCAATCAATAGTAGATCGCCGTCTGCTGCTGCTGCTTCTACAGCAAAAGCACGTACAGCGCTAGTACCTTCACCTGCTGCGAATTTACCAGTCGTAGCCGGAACTACTTCAACACCAGCCGCTACAGCTGCACCAGCCATAACATAAACTCTACCCATCTCCATTACAGGAACTTGCTCATCTTGAGCATATGCTACACTGCCATCAGCAGCTTGTTCCATGCCTTGCGGACAAAGTGATACGCCCATGAAGTCAGCAGCAGCAGTTAAAGCTACTACTTGTCTTTCTACATCAGAGCCAGCTTCTACTGGTACACCGACACCAAGGCCAGCTGCTTCACTTAATTTAGAAAGTACTTTACAAGGTTCAAAGGAACCAGCTTTCATACCCATTTTGCCGATCGCCGGCGCTTTAGTGTATTCTAATTGCATTATTTAGCTCCTTTTAGAAGACGTTCTATATAATTTTTTCTAGCCTTAACTGAGTCAGACTCAGCATCAGTATTTGTCATAGATGTAGCGCCAACAGTGTTTAGCTCGCTATCCATGTTTATCTTTTTTTCTACAGCGCTTTCTACAGCCATATCATAACGTGCATCTACATACGCATCAGATTTTTCATCCATAGAAGTCTCAGTAGTTTCAGAGATAACTTTAACCTTTAGCTCACGATCTGATAGACCATCTAAAGCAACGTCATCACCTAGTACCTTAGATGCTTTCTTCTCTAAAGCTACACGAGCCTTAACCGCAGCTGTGAAATCAGCAGCATCAGTAGCTTCTTGCTTTTGAGTAGCTTTTTTCTTAGCATCTTCTTCAACAGCATCTAACTTAGCTGACATTTCATCCATAGTAGCCTGTAACTTAGCTAGCTCTTCGGACTTAGTACTTACTGTAGAGATAAGAGCTTTTACTTTAGCCTCATCGTACTCAGTACCATCGATATTGATGACCTTCATATCATCTCCTATTGATTGGTTATTAGATAAGACTTCGTCCAAAGTGACTCCGTCTAAATTGATTTCTTTACCGTCCATTTGTATACGACAGTCAACACCACCACGAGCCTGATTTACTAGACTCAAATGATTGTAGCGAATGTTCTTTTGAATACAATCGTACTTTTCACCGTTCCATACACCACTCTCATCTTTTAACTCTAAAGTGTAACCAAGAGATACTTCATGTTTACCCTTTCTAATATCGTCTATCGTATCAGAATCGAAAATCGTAAACGCTTGCTGTACATACTTCTCTTTTACACTGTCTTTAGAATCATATTCAATGGGAAGTTCGATCATTTTAGGTCGATCAGATGTCATCCCAACTACTAATGGTTTTACAGTTTCTACCGTTAGCATTTCTTCAGGATGATTATTAGTGACGGGTATACCTTGTAGAGTTTGCATACTTTCTTCAACATCTTCAGGGTGACGTAACTGTCTTATAGTTTCTAATTCACCTGTGTTTACATTGAATCTTGAGTAAACAAAAACACCTGTTCTTGTGACATTAGCAACTACATTTAGTAATCCCGAATCTTGAAAATCTAAATTTTCTGATTGGATGTCAACAAAGTCTTTATTATAGATCATTATCTATCCTTTAAAGGTTAGGTAGTATAACTATACTACCTAAACAGAGCCTAATTTAGCAACAGTTAATTCTCAGATGAATTACCTTGGAAGTTCTCCTGTATAGAGCTACCAGCACTACCCCCAGAACCCCCTATTGGCGCGGCTTCCGCGCTACTCAGCCTCTCACCTAAAGACTCATCTAATATTGTATCATAATTGTATCTACCATGGCCGTATCGAGACTGTGTAACTTCCTCTTTTGACACGACACCGAGGTTTATATATTTCTCGTCAATCTGTGACTGTAAAAATCTAGCCTTCTCTTCAGTTTCACGATCAAGCTGAAATAAAGGGTTAAACGTCATCACTAAACCATCTGGTTCAGCTTCAGCTTCATTTTGATTAAAGAGTAATTCAGTTAGCATCTCTAGTTTATCTCGTAAAATCACATCTTGTTTTACTGACACGTTGTCATAATAAGATACTGTCTCTGCATAGCCAGTACCGGATAAACCAGATGGCGATTCACCTAAGAACGTAGTCTTAGGTACACCCATACCCACAACTATTCTCGATCGGTTCAACTCAACTAACTCACTAATACCTGAAACGCTAACAGTCGTATTCTCAAATTCATCTTCTTTATCAAGAACCAATGCACGGTTCATTGATTTAGTTAAGTGTGCAATTTGAACTTTCTTAATAATAAGCTGTTCTTCATCCTGATCTATAGCCTCAGACAAACCATGAATTTTGTATAGTGGCGTTTGAAAGTTATAAACCATGTCAGCTACAGCATCATGCACAACACCGTAGTTCATTATCGCATCATACAAATGATTATAGATCGTGTCGTGCCAGTATCCATTCTGTACAAAAGTTCTACGGTCTAAAGTCGCACCGTCAAACCTTAACATTCTTGAGTGATGAATTTTTATAGTACGAGCCTGAGCGCCTATGCCTTCCATGTAATGATAGTAAAGTGGCATACCGTAATACGGTGAACCTAAGTCAGTTATAATATCAGATGTCATTATATTTAATTCTCTACGCGTAAACACTCGCAAAGCTTTTACGCTTTTTACTTTGTCTGCTTTTAATGGAGTCGCTAAAGATCTTGCACCGTCATCGACTACCATCAAAACACAGCTACCACCATGCACGTTCGCTTGTACCCAAGCTTCCATTAAAGTAGGTAAAATCTTTAATCTTCTAAACTCTTTATCTAAAAACTTTATAACTTGCTCGTGACGCTCGGTTTCATCCATATTCCAGCTGATACCCTCGCGTATAGCGTCATTAGGTATCAAAGTTGCACACTTTCTCGCTATTTCATCGGTCGTATACAAAAATCGGCATGTATACTCATCTTTTGGCTCCCATGGCTCTATTTCCGTGAAAGTCTTCTTATCTTTAGCAGTTCCCATGCCTGTGACGATATTTTGCCATCCATCGAGATTTTTTTTATCTATTTTACGTAATTCACCCATAATCTGCCTTTTTTTCGTATAAAATTACATTATTTTACCATTTAATACCATTTAGTCATCGCTCGCAAGTGCGTCAAGCCCTTCATTTCACTAAAATGGTTCAGTCCTTGGCTGATTGCATCGGGTATATCATCATTTTCTGAATGTGGAAACTCTGTCACCTCGGCCACCATACGCTTAGTTAGCGGATGATTAGACGGGAAAAGAAACTCCTTGGCCTCGAAAATAGGCGATATAGCATGTAACCTTTCCTCTTTTGACTCTTCTGGGTTAATGCCGATCATACGAGGGACCTTCTTTTTTAAAGCAGAAAGTATAGCCTGACCGTTAGCTTTCTCTTCAATAAGCACAGATGCGTTTGGATACTTCTTAGACATACGCTCTACTTCTTCACATAAAGACATAAAGGATGGTTTTTCACGGTAGATATCTAACAAATAAAAACT
>Ga0181393_1000516_pt1 | contig 14427 bp, 14 predicted proteins | sample 16SPOviralmetaG_FD_130122 | JGI IMG/M metagenome (GOLD analysis project Ga0181393, IMG submission 130122) | Marine viral communities from the oligotrophic San Pedro Time Series (SPOT) site, San Pedro Channel, CA, USA - 16 SPOT_SRF_2010-10-21 | ecosystem: Environmental > Aquatic > Marine > Strait...
AAAGAGTATGGCAGATGCCAAATAGATGCAGTTCCTCCAGAAGAAATACTTGTATCTTCCAGAGCAAAATCACTAAAAGATTGTGACTTTATTGCTCATAGAGTAACAAAAACTGTCTCTGAGCTAGTTGATATGGGCTTTAACAGAAAAGATGTTGAAAACCTACCTAGTGCAGAAGAAGAAGTTTTTAATACTGAAGCTGTTGTAAGAAGATCATATGATGATGCAACAACTGACTTAGAAGCACAAATGATTGATCCCTCTATGCGTGTAAAACAAATTACAGAGTGTTACATGCGAGCAGATGTTGATGGCGATGGCATTGCAGAGTTAAGAAAGATTATTGTTGGTGGTAGTGGTTATAACAATTACATTATTTTAGAAAACGAAGAAATTAATACTCTTCCTTTTGCTATGTGTGTAGCGATACCAATGCCATTTAGATTTTTTGGTTTATCTATGTATGATTTATTGGCTGATGTGCAAAACATGAGCACAGCTATTACAAGACAAACTTTAGATAATATGTATTTGCAAAACAACGCAAGAACTATGGTTGTTGATGGACAAGCAAATCTGGATGACATTCTTACTAACAGAGTAGGTGGCATTGTACGAGTTAAAAGTCCTAATGCAGTAACACCAATACAAGCACCAAACTTCTTAAACGAAGGTTTGGCAATGATGCAAAAGATAGATCAATTAAAAGAAAAAAGATCTGGTGTACCAAATCAATTAATGGGATTAAATCCAGACACAATAAACAAATCGCATACAACTGCACAGTCAGTAAATCAAATGATGAACAGTTCAACGCAACGCATTGAGCTCATTGCAAGAAGTTTTGCTGATGGAGTAAAAGATATATTTAAAAATATTCTTGCTGTTATTTGTGAATACCAGGATCAAGAAAGAATAGTTAAATTACGAGGTCAGTTTGTGCCAATGAATCCGAGAGAATGGACAGATCATTATGATTGTACTGTTCAAGTAGGACTAGGTACAGGAAACCAAGATCAACGATTACAAGTTTTACAACAAGTTTTAAATGTGCAAGAAAAAATGATTGGTATGGGTGGTATGGGTATGGTTACTCCACAAACAATTTACAATACAATAGAAGCATACTTGCAAAATAGTGGATATAAAGATGCAACGCAATTTTTTAATAATCCATCACAACAACAACCACCACAACCACAAGAACAAAAACCCGATCCTGCTCTGCAACTTGCATCACAAGATATAGAACTTCGTAAACAAAAGGCAATGGCAGACATGGATTTTAAAAATAGAAAATTAGAAGCTGATAATCAAATGAAAATGCAAAAACTTAATTTAGATGAACAAAAACTCGCAACACAAGTTGTTAGAGAGCAAAATGTAACAGAGCTAGAAAAAGAAAAATTGGCTTCTAAAATTCTACAACAAGGATTAAATTAATGGCATTCACTCCATTTATGCAAGGATCACAAGCACAAGGTATTATTAACGATTATTTAGATGGCAAATTAAATACTACACCTAATGTTAATAGTGCAGGCAACTTTCGTAATCCTTTATATGATATTAGAACTGAACAAGAAAATGCAGGTGTATTAGATCCATCAGCACAGTTTCCAAATCCACAATTAGATTTTAGTGCACCAACAGATGCACCAGTTGATCCTTGTCCTCCTGGTTTTATGTTAGTTGATGGTGTGTGTCAGCCAATAGAACAATTTGGTCAATCAGCTTATCAAGAAGATAACGATAGAGATGATCCAGAAGAACGACCTTATATGTCTATTGAAGATATGAAAAATGCAAGTGATGAGGATTTACTTGATTATATGACAAGTGGTTTTTTAAAAAATAGTCCTCTTGGTTATCTTCCAAGTAAAGGCACAGAAGTTACAATGAGTAATATGTTTATGCCTTCTCAGTTTCAATTACTGTTTGGTAAACAAAATGAAATGCGTAAAAATTTTATTAAAGATGAATTAACAAGAAGAGGTTATTTTACAGGTAACTTTGATAAAAATAATAAAGCAATTTTTGATATTGGTAATAAAAATGTAAACACAAATGTTGGTGGTATAGAAAGTATGTTACCTGCAAACAATATGAATGAGCCTGTAACTGATGCGTTTGGAGATACATACCAACAAAATTTTAATGATGGTCAAGGCAACACAGGATATTCATTTATATCTGGAACACCATTACCTGCTGTTTCGCAACAAACTCAAGGTGGAGTAGATTATGGCACAGGCAGAGGTGGTACATCAAGCAATCAAATGACTGGTGGTGGAAATGTTATTATTGGTGGCAATCCATTTGGATCAGAAGATGTTGATAAATTTGATGAGTTTGGCATTTAATGAATTTAGAAAAAGAACAACAAAGAGGACATCAAGCAAAACGAATATTAGAAGATGAAATATTTGTGGAAGCAGTACAAAAAGTTTCGGCAGAGCTACGACAAGAATGGTTAAGCTCTCCGATAAGAGACACAGAGGGAAGAGAAAAAATTTACATGATGGAAAAAATGTTAAATGTCCTTCTAGTGCAAATCCAATCTGTTATGGAAACAGGCAAACTGGCATCTAAACAGATCAATAAATAAGGAGAAATAAATGGCAGATACACCTTCACAGGAGTCTGTTGTTTCAGAAACAGAGTCTAATGACTCTACCATCTTAAATGATGAAACAGCAACAGCACAGGCATTCGCCAACCTTTTAAATAATGACGAGACTGCAAAAGGAAGCGAAGAGTCTGAAACACCTAAATTGGAAGAAGAGAAAGCTACTCTTGAAAAAGATAATAGCGATCCCTTATTAGAAGATTTAGATGGACAAGAAATAGTAGATGAAAATGACGCATCTTCTGAAAACGAGGAAACACTTTATGAGGTCAAAGTTAATGGCGAAGATTATAAAGTTAATTTACAAGAGTTAAAGAAGGGCTATCAGTTAGAAAAAAACTATACCAAAAAGAATATGGAGTTAAGTGATAAACGCAAAGATGTAGACTCCTTGCAAGAAAACTTAACGAAAGAACTCGAAGCAGTCAAAAATTCTCGAAATAAATATGCTGAACAACTTGAGGTCTTAACTCAAAATTTACAGCGAGAAGAAAAAGTGGATTGGGAAGCTCTTTATCAAGACAATCCTGCTGAGTATGTACGCAAAAAAGCAGAGTCCGATAAACAAAAAGAAATGCTACAACTTGCACAGCAAGAAAAACAACGCATTCAAAATGAGCAAAGAGATGAGCAGAATAAAATTTATCAAAATTATATTCAAAATGAACGCAAAATCTTAGCAGAAAAACTTCCAGTCTATGCAGACAAAGAAAAAGGTGCAGAGCTAACTCGTAATCTTAAAAACTTTGCTTTGGAAAGTGGTTATACGGAACAAGAAATTGATATGATGGTCGATCATAGAGCAGTTTTGCTTTTGGTAGATGCATACAGGTATAAACAATTAAAAAATACAAAGTTACAAGATAAAAAAGTTAGACGAGCTCCAAGAGTCGTTTCTTCTAATGCGTCAAATGTCAGAGAAGAGTCTGATAGGCAACAGGATATGAGTAAGAGAATGAATAAACTGAAACAATCTGGAGGATTACAAGATGCACAAGATGTGTTTCTTGAAATGCTTCAATAACGATAAAGGATAAACTATGGCAATTCCAACTAATGTCACAGAGACTTTTGATCGTGTTGGTATAAAACCGAGTTTCGCTGATGTCATATACAATATTTCGCCAGTTGAGACTCCATTTATTAGCAATGCAGGAAAGTCGAATGCGACACAAACCCTACATGAATGGCAGACAGATGCACTCGAGCCAGCAGGTGCGAATGCACAAGTCGAAGGTCACACTTACGGATTGGACACAAGAGCTCCAACTGTAAAACTTCAAAACTACACGCAAATTACAGCTAAAGCTGTTGGTGTAACAGGAACAGATCAAGCTGTAAGCAATTATGGTAGAGGTCAAGAACTGGCATACCAAATGGCTAAAGTAGGTAAAGAACTTAAAAGAGATATTGAGTTTGCAAACATTAACACTTCAAATGCAAAAGCTAGTGGATCATCTGGTACTGCAAGAGAGAGTGGAAGTATCGACACTTATTATGGTGGAAACATTCCAGGTACAGGTACAACAGCATTAAACTATTATAAAAATGGTGGAACTGTGCCAACTGGAAATGGAAGTACAGCAGAAGCAGGTGGAACAGATGTTGCATTTACTGAAGATCTTTTAAAAGATGCTTTAAAAAAATGTTATGAACTAGGTGGCGAGCCAAGTGTTGTTCTAATGAACTCAACACACAAGCAAACTGCTTCTTCATTCAATGGCATTGCAACTAACACTAACAACATTTCTGATAAAAGAGTTGTAGGTGCTGTTGATATTTATGTATCTGATTTCTCAACTGTGAGCTTCGTACCAGATAGATACCAAAACGCAAACAGAGTAGATGTATTGGATATGTCTAAATGGGCGATTGCTTATTTAAGACCTTTCCAAACTAAAGATCTTAGTGATACTTCAGACGCATCTCAAAAATTAATGCTTTGCGAATGGACTATGGAAGCTAGAAACCCTAACGCATCTTATGGTATTTTTAACTTAGCATAAGGTTAGGTAAAACTAATTATTAGGGAGAGGTTGTCTCTCCCTTTTTTATTGAAGAGCAGTATGCTCGGAACGATAAAGGAAAACAATGAGAACTTTAAACGATTATTTTATAGTAGGTAAAATTCATAATATTAGTTCAGCAGGTAGTAGTTTTGTAGTTGCTCCAGATGGAGGCAAAATTATTAAAATATATTCAACAATCAAAAACGCAATCACTACAGCAGATGCAGGATTGTCTTTTGAAATTGGTGGAGTAGCAGTAACTAATGGTGGCATTACTATTACACAATCTGGAAGTGCGTCTGGAGATGTTGACTCTTCAACTCCTTCTGGAGCTAATGATATAGCAGAAGGTCAAGCAATCGAAATGATTACAGATGGAGCATCTGCAACATCTTGCGAATGCGAAATTACTTTTGTTATAAGAAGATAGGATAAACAATGTCAAATTTCGGAATATATTATGGCAGACAAGGAACAGTACACAAATTAACAAGTGCAAGTTCATCTAGTGCTACTTCAAATCCTTTTGGAGCAACAACTTCTGTTGTAATGTTAGTAGCAAGAACGCATGGTTGTCATTTTCAATTAGGAGCTTCTCCAACTGCAACTACTTCCTCTTCTTACTTACCGAAAGATGAAGTTATTTATGTTAAAGTAAGTGGTGGATCAGATAAAATTGCAGTTATAAGAGAACACAATGCTGATGGCGAAGTGTACGCAACAGAGTTAATCTAATGACAAAAAAATTATGGCTTGATGAAAAGGATAGTAAAAGCATTGTAAAAAGCAGAATGCATTTTGACGAAAGTGAAGATAAAATTCATTTAGAAGATGTCCAAGATGTCGAGCCATTAATTAACGCAAATAAAAAAGAAGCAAATCTTGGAGCAGATGCTTACAAGATGAAGGGCGAGTTGGGAAAACATGCAGGTATGACAAAAGTTGCATCTATTCCTCTCATAGTAGTTCAACAACTTGCAAAAAAAGGAATTATGTCTCATGGTGGTCAAATACTAGACCATGACAGAATGAAAAAATGGTTAAACGATCCAGACAACAGATTTTTTAGAATTTATCAAGGAAACCTATAATGGCACTAGACACTTACGCAAATCTTAAAACAGAAATTGAAAATTATTTAAACAGAGATGATTTAACTTCTCATTTAGATACATTTATAGATTTAGCAGAGTCACGCATGGCAAGAGATTTACGATTAAGAGAAATGGAAGAAATTAATACTTCTATTACAACTGTTGTTGGTACACAGGCTTACGATCTACCAACTGGTTATCTTGAAATGCGATATGTTGCTTTGCAAACAAGTCCATATCGTTTTTTACGATATGTAACTCCACCAGATTTTATGCGATTATATAATTTAGGAGTTGGTAATGGAGCTACTACGCATTACACAATTATTAAAAACAAAATACATCTTGGTAAAGCTCCAGATACAACAGATGTTTTAGAATTAGGATTTTTTAAAAGACCAACTAAATTGTCTGCATCAAATACAACAAATGATATTTTAACAAGTTTTCCAGATTTATATTTATATTCGTGTCTAGCTGAAAGTGAGCCATTTATTATGAATGATGAAAGATTACAAGTTTGGGCATCATTATATTTAGCAGGAGTTAAATCAGCAAATGAGTCAGCACAGAGAGGTCGAACTTCATCTGCACCATTACAGATGTCATCATATATGGTGGTGTAATGGCTGATATACAATTTGGACAATTACAAGCAGATCTTCCTGCTTATCAAAATACAGGATCTATAAAGGTTAATAATGTAATTCCTTTAGCACAAGGTTATAAATCTTTTCCAAGATTTGTTTCTTTAAGTGGTACAGGATTAGGAACTACACCTGTTGGTTTATTTACTTCTTTTTCTGCAAGTGGATCAACTAACTATGCAGGAGATACAACTAAACTATACCAAATGGATAGTTCACTTGTGTTTCAAGATAAATCTAAAGCAGGTGGGTACAATAATAGTACAACAGAAGGATCAAGAGACTTTTGGGCATTTACACAATTTGGAGCAAACATTATTGCAACGAATGGTGCTGATAATATACAAAAGTTTGAAGAAGGTGTTGATAGTTTATTTTCAGATCTTGTTACACTAAAAGCAAAATACTTAGCAGTTATTAGAGACTTTGTTGTAAGTGGTTATACAACAGAGTCATCAACAGTTTACAACCAACGAGTTAAATGGTCTGGACTTAATGATAGTTCTACCTGGACTCCAAGTCAAACAACACAATCTGGTTTTCAAGATATTGTTGGAACACATGGATCAGTTCAAGCTATTGTTGGTGGAGAGTCTTTTGGCATAGTCTTTATGGAAAGAGCAATTTTCCGAATGGATTATGTTGGTACACCATTAATCTTTCAGTTTGATAAGATTGCAGATAACATAGGTGCTTTTGCTCCTAAGAGTGTTGTTTCTTTTGGTAGTGATATATTTTTCTTAGCTCAAGATGGTTTTTATAAATTATCTGGTGGTCAAAAATTAACACCAATTGGGATAGGAAGAGTAAACGAATTTTTCTTTGCAGATACAACAAGTAACTTTGAAGGAATTTGTAGTGCAGTAGATCCAAATAACTCAATGGTCATTTGGTCTTATAGAGGTAGTGGTGCAACAGGTACAGGCACAGTTAATAATAAATTATTATGTTATAACTATGCTGTTGATAGATGGAGCACAGGCAGTAGCCAAGACTTACATTTTATTAACTCTGCATCGCAAGAAGCATTTACTACTTTAGAAGCATTAGACATTCTTGGATCAATAGATGATTTACCATACAGTTTAGACTCTTATGCTTATGGAGAAGGTATTATTGGTTTAAGTGGATTTAATTCTGATAAAAAATTTGGAAAATTTCTTGGAGCAAGTTTAGATGCAACAGTAGATACAACAGAATTTGAAGGTGCTAAAAATAAAAACAGTACATTAATTACAGCTAGACCAATAGTTGATGCAGATGGAAGTAGTAATACAACAATTACAGTAACTCCTATTACTCGTAGCTCTCAAGCTAATGCAGTAACAGAAGGAAGTGCTGTAAATATAAAAGAGAATGGCGATTGTCCTATGCGATCTACTTCAAGGTATCATCGACTAAGAGTTAATGTAACAGGCAACTTTAAAACAATGTCTGGAGTTGATGTAGAGGCAAAAGCAACAGGTAAAAGATAATGGCACAAAACCAATATCTAAAAGTTCCTGTAAGTATGCCAGATGCTTCACAGCATTTACGATTAATTTCTAACACAGTAAATAATACACTTGATGGAAAGTTAAACTCAACAGGAACAATAACTTTGCGTCAAAACCAAACAACAACAACATTAGCAGATGCTAGAATAGGTGTGAATTCAATAATATTGTTTATGCCCATTACTGCTAATGGAAATACTGCAAAAGCTAATTTATATGTATCAGCTAGAGCAGATGGAACAGCAACACTAACTCATGCCAGTAATTCAAATACCGATCAGAATTTTGGTTATGTAGTTATTGGATGATTATACAAGTACCGAAAGAAGATATACATTTAGTATGGAATGAAGTTGAGCCATTAATAAAAAAGGCTTTAGATGATTGCTATACAGCAGATGATATACTTAAAGGATTAATTAAAAATAGCTTTCAACTATTTATTAGTTGGAATAAAAAAGTGGAAAGTGCAGTCGTTACAGAAGTTGCACAGTATCCACAAAAAAGAATTTGTCGTTACTTCCTTGCAGGAGGTAGCAACATGAATAATTGGTTAGAGCCAATACAAACAGAAATAGAAAAATTTGCCAAACTCAATAACTGTCAAGCAATAGAGGTAGCAGGGCGAAAAGGATGGGCAAGAAAGTTAAAAGGATATGAACAAAAAATTTATTTATTTAGCAAGGAGATATAATGTCAAAGGGGAGTAATCCAACAAATGTAACAACAACAACAAGTTCAGAGCCATCTGCATTTGTTAAACCTTATGTTACAGAAGCATTCGATCAAGCACAAAATTTGTTTCAATCAAGCACTCCTAACTTTTACCCAAATCAAACTTATACTGATTTTGCACCAGAGACTACTGCTTCATTAAATTTAGCAACACAAAGAGCATTAAATAATCCTTTGCTTGCAAGTTCGCAAAATGAAATAAATTCAATTCTACAAGGAGATTATTTATCTCCAACAACTAATCCTTATTCACAAGGATTATACGATCAAATTGCAGGAGATGTTACAAGTGGTGTTCAATCACAATTCTCTAAAGCAGGCAGATTAGGTAGTGGAGCAAATCAAGAAATACTTGCTAGAGAATTAGGCAAAGTAGGAACGCAAGTGTTTGGCGATCAATATAATCGTGAAAGAGAAAACATGGTTAATGCAACTGCATTAGCACCTCAATTAGCACAAGCAGACTATTCAGACATTCAAGCACTAGCAGGTGTTGGTGCAACTAAAGAAGGTATGGATATGGCTAAAATACAAGATGCTATGGCTCGTTTTGATTTTGAACAGCAAAAACCATATTACAAACTAAGAGAGTATTTAGGATCTATTGGAGCAAATGTTCCAACAACTACTGCAAATACGCAACCTGTATTTAGAAATACAGCAGGTGGCTTATTAGGTGGTGCATTAACTGGAGTGGACATTGCAAGTAAAATACCTGGACTCGGTGCAGGTATGGGAGCAGGCATAGGTGGACTACTCGGAGGGTTTTTCTAATGTCAAGATTTCAAGTTAGTCAATTTCTTAATCCAAATAATCGTGGTTTATTTAGTATGGGCAGTTTGCCTAAACAAAGACAATCACTTTTAAGAGATAGTTTTAGTTATCAAAATCCATACAGAGGCGATGAAATGACAGGATCATTTCAAAATGTTGGCAATGCTGTCACAAGCAGGTTTGGTGGTGGTACTGTTGCTAATCCAACATATCCAAATGCAAGTATACTAAATCAAAATGCAAAAGTTCAAAAAAATAATTTTAGTGCTTTAGGTAGTAATAGACCAAATACTTATATTAATCCAAATAACAGAGTAGCAACACCTATTGCGTCAACTGGAAGTAATAGACCAAATACTTATGTTGATCCTAATAAAAGATTACCAAATCCTTTATTACCATCAAACAGACAACCTGGAATACCAACAGCTAACAATAGAACTGCTAAACCGAACATGATGAATAGCTTACTAAATTATGCTTCATCTCCTTCTGGTAAAGGAATGGCAAGAGGTATTTTAGAAGCTAGTGGTTATTCTACTATGCCAAAAAGTTTAGGAGAAGTTATTGCAAAAGGAATGGAATATTCTCAACAAAATGTAAATACAGATCTTGCTAATAAACTTGCTCAAAGAGAGTTAGACATAAAAGAACAAGAAGCAAAAGCAGTTGCAGGTAGTACATCTAAAGATACAGCTTCTATCAAGAACTTTAAATTTTATGATGGTCTTTCTAAAGATGAAAAAAAAGTATGGGATAAATTAGAAAACCAAAGTCCAGAGCTTGCTTATTTAATGGCTTTACAAAAAAAAGCAGGAGAACAAGGATTAGGAGAAGGAGAAAAACCATTAACTCCTATGCAAGAAGCATTTGATAAAACTTCAGCTACAGAGTTAGCAAACTTTATGTCAAAAGAATATCAAGGACAAATAACTAATTTAAAAAAGTTTGATGATGTAATAAATCAATTAGAAAATAATCCAAATTTAACTGGTGCAGTAGAAGGTGCAATGCCTTTTGCTTTAAAAGTTATCTTAAATCCTGCATCTGTTGGTGTAGAGGATGATATTGAGTCTATAATTTTTCAATCTTTAAAAGCGACTTTAGGTGCACAATTTACAGAAGGAGAAGGTAGAAAATTAGTAAAAGCAAGTTTCAATAAATATTTACCAGAAGAAGTAAATATAATTAGATTGAAAAGACTAAGAGATGAAACACAATTAGGTATTGATAATAAAGTTGCTATGTTTGAACACATGCAAAATGGGGGATCACTTCGTGATTGGAAAGGTGGAAGTTTTGGTGCTGAGTCAATGACTTTAGACAAAAAAATAACAAATGAAAATGCTAAAAAATTAACACAAATGATTTTTTCTGTTGAAGATTATACAGGTTTAGACAGCGATCAGTTACTTGATATGTATAACAGCGATATTAGTGAGGATGAAAAAACTTTTATTTATAACAATTTACAAGCATTAGGGATTGAAGAATAATGGCAAAACTTTCAGATTTTAAAAAACCAAAAAATGTAGATACGAAAAATAATTTTAAAAACATTGGTAATCAAAGAGGATTTATTAAAGAGTTTGATGAAGATAAAAATTTAGCATTACAAACTTTATCTAATATTATTCCAAGTACAAAACAACTTGCTAGCGATATTGCTCAACCTTTTATGCATCCAATACAAACTGCAAAAAGTATTAAGGATTTAGGAAGTAGTATTGTTAGTTTAATACAACCAGGAGAGCAGGGGAATGAACAACTTGCTAGAGATGTAGGAACTTTTTTTGCTGACAGATATGGTGGTTTAGAAAATTTAAAGAAAACAATGGCAACAGATCCAATGGGTTTGTTAAGTGATGTTTCTATTGTACTAACTGGTGGAGCAACTCTTGTACCAAAACTTGCAGGAACAACTGGAAAGATAGGAAGTATAGCTTCTAAAGTAGGAAAAGTTGGCTCTGCTATTGATCCTATATCTGGTACACTTAAACTTGGTGGTAAAGCTATACAAGGCACAGGTGTTTTAGGTAAAAATATTTTAGGTGCTACAACTGGTGTTGGATCAGAAGCAATAAGTCAAGCATTTAAGTCTGGCAAAAAAGGTGGCGAAGCACAAACAAAGTTTATTGACAACATGCGAGGTAAAGTAAAATCTGATGTTGTAGTAAAAGATGCAATTAATGTTCTTAAAGGAATGGGCGATACTAGACTTGCCAAATATTCTAAAGATAAAAATTTATTAAAATTAGATAAAACTAAAATAGATTTTAACAAAGTTTTAGATGATATAAATAGATTTGAAAAATCTATAAGTTTTGAAGGTGTTACTGAATTAGGTTTACAAGCAACAAATAAATTAGATGAAGTTAAAAAAATTATTAAAGATTTTCAAGGTAATCCTGCATTACATAATGCTAAAGGACTAGATGTTTTAAAAAGAAAAATAGACTCTAGTTATCCAACAGGATTAAATGTTGGAGACGCAGGAATGGTTGTAACTCAAGTTAGAAATATAATAAAAAAACAAATTACAGATCAAGTTCCAGGTTATGCAAAAGTAATGAACACTTACGAAGAAGCAATTAAACTTGAGCAAAAACTAATGAAAGAACTTTCAATGGGTAAAAAAGCAGATGCTTCTACTACATTAAAAAAGTTACAATCAGCTATGCGTGATGAAGTTAATACAAACTTTGGTAGCAGACTAGATGCTGTTAAAACTTTAGAAAGTGTAGATGATGTAATGTTGTTGCCTCAACTTGCAGGTCAATCTTTGCAATCATTTATGCCAAGAGGCATTGGTAGAGCTCTTGCAGGTGGAGGTGGTGCTTTAACATTAGGTGGTTTAATAGAGCCATTTACTTTAGCTAAATCTTTAGTTGCAAGTTCTCCTCGTATTGTTGGGGAAGCTGTAAACAAAGCAGGGATGGTATCAAGACCATTTAGTGCATTAGCAAATGCAAATAGTAAATTGCCAAGTCTTTTACAAGCAGGCAACATAACTAAATTACCTAGAGCAACAGGTTTGTTACAGAGCTCTATCGAAGAAAGCCAAAATAAAGGATTATTACAATGACAGTAAAAGATTATAGTACCACAGCATCAAGTAACACAGCCATTAATGGTATTAATATTAATACTGGAATGCCTCCTTCAAATGTAGATAATGCATTAAGACAATATGGAAAAGACATTAGAGAGGTTTGGAACGACAAAGAATTTTTTGAAGTTGGAACTGGCTCTGGAAGTACAACAGTAACAAGAACTGGAAACACTACTGTTACAATATCTGCCGATGTAACATCAACACATCATGTAGGCAGACGAGTTAAAATAATTGGAGCAAATAGTGGCACAATATTTACACATATTTCTGCTAGTGCTTATTCTTCGCCAAATACAACTATAACTTTTGCAAGTGGAACTATATCTGCATCTGACTCCACTATATCTTTATATCTTGGATCGCCTTATGTTAATCCAAGTGTATCTATTGTTGATGAAGATAACATGGCAAGTAACTCAGCAGTTCTTCCTCCTTCACAGCAATCAGTTAAGGCTTATGTAGATGGTGGAACAGCTACTATTACAGGAAAAACAATTAACCTTGCTAACAATACTGTTACAGGTACTACTGCACAGTTTAACACAGCATTAAGTGATAATGATTTTACTACTCTTGCAGGATCAGAAACTTTAACAAATAAAACATTAACCTCTCCTGTTTTAGACACAGGAATAAGTGGTACAGCTTTTCAAGATGATGATAATTTTTCTTCTGCAAGTGCATCGAAAGTTGCTTCTTCAGAAAGTATAAAAGCCTATGTTGACACACAGGTTGGTCTTTCTGACCTAGACATCAGCGATGGCTCTTCTACAATAGCCATTGATCTTGATAGTGAGACTCTTGGTTTACTTGGAGGAACTGGAATTACATCAACTGCTTCTGGTAATAATGTTACTTTAGCTATTGATAGTACAGTTGTTACAGAAAGTTCTACTGATACTTTAACAAACAAAACAATCAATGCCTCAAATAACACCCTTAGTAATATTGGTAATAGTGCTTTATCTAATAGCTCAGTAAATTTTGGTGGTGTATCGGTTGCTTTAGGAGGAGCAGATACTACTCCTGCTTTTAATTTAGCAGATGCAACAGGTTATTTAAGTTCAAATTTATCTGGCAATGTAACTGACTCACAATTAGGATCAAATATTGCTGTAACAAAACTTGCTGATGGATCAGTCTCTAACACAGAATTTCAATTTATAAATTCATTATCATCAAATGCACAAGATCAATTAACTGCAAAATTAGTAAAGGCTTCAAACTTATCTGATGTTGCATCAGCTTCTACTTCAAGAACAAATCTTGGTCTTGGAACTATAAGCACACAAGCCTCAAATAATGTTTCTATAACTGGAGGTGCAATCTCTGGTATGTCAGATCCTAGTTCTGGAAATGAAGTCGCTACGAAAAATTATGTGGACTCAATAGCAACTGCTTTAACAGTTCGCCATGTAATGAAAGTTGCTACAACAGGAAATGTTGATTTAACAGCAGACCTTCAAAATGGAGACACTATTGATGGAGTGTCAATTAGCACAGGTCAAAAAATTTTAGTTAAGTCGCAATCAGATGCTACACAAAATGGAGTTTATAAAGTTGTTGCTTCTGGCACAGCTTCCAGAGATCCAGACTACGATAATATAAGTGAGTTGGCAGGAGGAATTTTTACAATACAGTCTGGAAATACACAGGCTGATTTTATATATTTATGTACTTCTGATAACACAGGTACTTTAGGATCAGTTGCAGTAAACTTTCAAAAAGTTCAACCAAATAATAGTGGCACAGTCACAAGCATTGGGCTTACACAATCTGGCTCAGAGTTTACTATTGCTAATACACCTGTCACATCAGCAGGAAATATAACACTTGATGTAAACAGAATTTCGGCAACTAAGATTGGAGCAAACACTAACATTAGTGATACCGAATACGGATACTTAAACGGAGTATCTTCAAATATA